>OJLG01000005.1_pt1 | contig 99305 bp, 79 predicted proteins | sample 1596901 | NCBI WGS metagenome assembly OJLG01 (sample SAMEA3904719, study PRJEB24821) | metagenome | biome: Builtin; feature: hospital; material: surface | place: USA | collected 2013-10-16
TCATTGATGAGCTTGTGACCACTGCGGGAGTGGTCACAAGCTCATCAATGAGGTTGAGAACATCATCCCAATGTTTGCTGATAATTTTGCCAATGCGAGTCCATTCGCGTGAGCCTTCACGGCCATAGAAATTATCAATACCGCCAGATGTGGCTCCCAGATCTCCGTGCTTGCGGAAGAATTTTTCAATTTCGGGAATATCGCAGATGCTTCCGATGGTGCGCGCCATAGTGAAGCAGTCGTCGAGTTCTAGAACAGATTCCTCAGTGGGGTTCTCGGATAGTAATTCTGGGACTCCTACGAGGTCATAGGAGTGTTCCTCATCGGGATCAAGTTCAAGAACGGGAAGGTGTGCAGTGTGTTCCCACGATGGGTGATCTTGGAGATCATTCGCTGCACCGGAACGGAGGAAGGCGGCAAGTTGGGCGGGAGTGGCGAAACCATAGAGGTCTTCGTCGAGGCCAAGCATGGCTTCCCAATCTTCTCCATCTTCCCGCCAGGCTGGTGCCCAGAGAGTAATGAAGTCTCCAGAGGGAAGACCCAGTGCTACAGGAACAATATCAGCTACAGACATACCCTCAGCCTACGGGAGTTACAGAGTGACTGCCATATCTTAAGAAGAACTTTTACGACTGCGTTACCCGAATGGGGTTAATCTTTTCAAGAGACTCAGTGAGTTCCTTATCCCATTGCTGGGAATAGGAGAGAGTCATTGTTTTTGCGCGCTGGTAAGCATCCATAATAGATTCTGCAAGGGCTTGTGCCGATAGAGTTTTGGCATCTTCTTTACACGTAACAGAGGTAAGGCAGCCGTATCCAGAAATGGTGACGCGCACAGCGTCGTTTTCTCCTTCACTGGCATGCGATTGGAGATTATTACTAGCTTCTTTTAACGTTGCCATGCTTTCCCGGAGGGCATCATACAGTTGTGTTAGTGCCGGAATAGGTGGCTCGCTCAGCTGCGCCATCGTAATATCGATTCTTCTACTGTTGTAGGTCTTTTGCCGCGCCGGCATGGCCTTAGCATGCAGTCGGCATAGTTCATGCGACAGACGGGTGGGGGAGAGGTTCCCGCGTAATTCGATATCGCGGAGTTCCCCATCGGTCGTGCATGTAATAGTGATAGTTCGATCAGCGGTGCAGTAAGTATTTTCCTTCATTGTTGCCTCGTACTATTTCTTCTTTAGCCAGGGTCGGAAGACACCTTCAAACGCCATGCCGGCGTTCTCGGTGCGAACGGGGGTAACTGCGACGGGATCGCCAGCTTCAATCATGAGACCGTCGCCAAGGAACATGGCAACATGCCCATCCCATATAAGGAGATCCCCAGGAAGTGCTTCTTCTACAGGAATCTGCGGATTATTATCCTGATCCCAGGTAGTGCGGCCTATCTCTAGACCAGCTTGCTGATAGGCCCATTGTGTGAGTCCGCTGCAATCTAAACCAACACCGGGGGTAGTTCCGCCCCACACATAGGGCACGCCTACTTGTGTAAGAGCAGATTTTATGGCGGTAGCAGCGGTCGCATTGGGAGCGTACACGGTATGCCCATTGGGGAGAGTGATAGGTACTTCTCCATCCGCCGTAACACAGTAACCGTTGGTATCGTCGGAAGTATTAGACGTGTGTGCCGATGAAGCAGTGTACCCTGACGCATACTGTGCTCCTGATGCATAGTGTGCACCAATTGAGGTGGCTGCCGGCGCACCAGTTCCTGCACTGGTTACTGCACCAGCTCCTCCACCAGTTCCGGAATAGGTAGAGCTGGGAGATCCCGTCTGCATACCAGTGGGTCCGGAGTATGTAGTAGCGGCACCAGCAGAATACGCCACGGATGAGGTGTGGGCCGGTGGAGCCTGTGTTGTTGTGGCATCTGCACGTACATCGGGATCTTGCCCCCAGGCGACGTGCTCAGTGAAGGAGTTTCCTCCGAGCTGCACGTCTATGTTCGTGTGACCATGAATCTTTGCTCTGCCTTTAATAGTAGGCAGTGTGGGTGTAAGGGTGGCGCCGGCAATTTCTGCCATGGAGTGTGGTGAGGGCACTGCAAGAGGTAGTTTAATATCGCTCTTCAGGTAGGCGTCATGGGCCGTTGCGAGAGCTTTCTGGGTAGGGCCTTGCAGTTCACTCAGTGCCCGCATATAGATGTCAGCTACTTGTTGGCATGCTATCAGAGCTTCTTCGGTAACTTCAATGATGGGGCCAATGATGGTCTCTGCCGTAGCGGCAATTGTGTCATTCGCTTCTTTGAGAAATTTAGCGATAACGGCAGCTATTTCGCAGCTGGCTCTTGCGACAATGGCTTCTGCTTCGCTGGTGGCGGCGGCCAGCTCGGCATGTTTTTCTTCTAGTTCGTCAGAGTGCAGTGCAATAGTTTTAACAGTTTTCTGGGCAGCTTGTGCAGCGGTTCCCGTCCATGCGGATGCTATTTGGCGAGTGGCACTTCCCACCGCATGCGTAACTGCACCAAAAGCCTTTCCTGTTTGTTGGAGGGCGGAGGTCAATCCATGCAGGCCTGTGAGGTCTAATGATGGTACAGCTGGTAAACCAAGCGGTAGCTTGAGATGAGGTGCTTGTTGAATTTGCTGTGACGCACTGGCGCCAGAGGACGTGGGGGTATAGCTAGCACTAGCCGAAATATGTAGTCCGGTCGCGCTGGTGAGCTCCAAAGACCCAGATGCTCCCATCGTGGCCAGTGTTTGTATCATGGGCAGGGCCAGAGTGAGGGGATCTGTCATAGCAAGCCTTCCTTAGCGATCGTGTCCCTATGTGCTTTTTCAGTGGCAAGGTAGGCAGCGCTAGTGGCTGCAGAGCGGGCGGCACTGTCCTCTAAATCGGCAACAACTTGTGCAAAACCTGCATTGTGCACCGTGTGTGCAGCCTCATAGGCTAGTGCGAATTCGGTGGCAATAACCCCCAAAGAGGGGAGGATAATGGCACTAGATGTGGCTTCTAAGAGGCCTTTTTCTGCCGCGAGTTCAGCACCGGTGGCTCCGAGAGCTTTACCAAATGCCGAAATTGCGGGGATATTTGCTGAGACATGAGTAAGTGACATGCTTCCCCTTCTTATGAGCGAACGTTAACTAATATGACGTTGCTTCTGTTACTGAAGGTTCCATCCCCCAAGAAAATTTCCCCAAAAAAATTTTTGAGAAAGTATGCTCTGCCATGTTTTGGCATACTCCGTCGTGTTCGGTGTTTCGTTCTGTCAACATCATGAATAGGGGGTAAATGTGCCAAGATAAAAAGCATGGATGTCACGATCATTAATCACCCCTTAGCCCTTGCTCGCCTTACCACTATGCGCGATGAGCGAAGCACCAATGCCCAGTTCCGCGCTGCCCTGCAAGAATTGGCACAAATGCTGGTGTATGAAGCAGCCCGCGACTTGCCGGTAGAAGATATTTCCATTACCACACCGTTAACGCCCACCACTGGGCATCGTCTGCTTCAACCGCCGCTGATTGTTCCCGTTATTCGTGCTGGTTTGGGAATGGTAGACGCGGCACTATCAATGATTCCCGATGCACAAGTGGGTTTTGTGGGTATGGCTCGTGACGAGGAAACCCACCAGCCTGTTCCTTATCTGGAAGCCCTCCCCGATGACCTTTCACAGCAAAATGTCTTCGTTATTGACCCAATGCTGGCGACGGGCGGCTCTATGTTGCACACCTTAAAACTTATCGTCGACCGTGGGGCACGGGATATTACGGCTGTTTGTATGGTGTCTGCTCCGCAGGGTGTTAAGGCGTTGGAGGAGTCTGGATTGCCGGTACGGTTGGTGACGGCTGCTCTCGATGATGGTTTGAACGAGGATGCGTATATTGTGCCGGGATTAGGCGATGCTGGGGATCGTCTCTATGGACCTCGGTATGATGACGCCACTTCTCGCTAGGTAGTATTTTTAACTCTTCCGTCATCTTCTTGTAAAAACTCTTAATGTACTTAAAAATATGTTTTGACGTGCTATTTTTAGTATTTTTTTGAGGATTTATACGGTGTTGTGAAAAAAGAAGATAAGGGGGGATTTTGTATTACCAAAAATAGGAGTAGGTTTTTCACACGTGAACCAATCTTCGCCAGAAGACGGCCGCGATAGCCGTAAACTCGGAGAACGTATGCGGGACTGGTGGCTTTCTGATGCTGATCAGCAGCCCGCCACGCTCCAAGGTCCGCACGGTCGTGTTATCCACGATGCACACCGTCATCCGTGGTACAAAGTCATGTGCCTATCGGGTCTCGACTACTTCTCCACTCTCGGTTATCAGCCCGGTATTGCTGCCTTGGCGGCGGGTACCTTGGCGCCGTTCGCCACTATCGTATTGGTACTCCTCACTGTTTTTGGTGCCTTGCCTATCTACCGGCGTGTCGCGAAAGAATCCCCCTATGGTGCTGGTTCCATCGGCATGCTTGAGTGGCTACTCCCTAAGTGGGGCGGCAAGATTCTCGTTCTTGTCCTTCTTGGCTTCGCCGCAACGGACTACCTCATCACCATGACGCTGTCCTCGGCTGACGCAACAGCGCACGTTATCGAGAACCCCTATACGCCGGCATGTTTTGAAGGACAGAATGTCCCCATCACCATTTTTATGCTGGTTGTTCTTACCTGCGTGTTCCTCCGCGGGTTCGGAGAAGCCATCAACCTGTCGGTAATACTGGTATCCGTCTTCCTGGTTCTCAATCTTGTCGTGGTGGGTGATGGTCTGTATGTTCTTATCACGCACCCCCACTATGTAACCGATTGGCACACAGCTTTATTAGCCCAGCACAGTAATCCGTGGGTGATGTTGGGTATCTCCCTTATCGTGTTCCCGAAGCTGGCTCTTGGCCTGTCTGGTTTTGAAACCGGCGTCGCTGTTATGCCGCAGATTAAAGGTGGCGAGGGCACCCAGCAGGAACGTCTTAACAATCGTATTAAGGGTGTCCGTCGCATGATGACGGTAGCGGCTCTCACGATGTGTACGTTCCTCATTGCGTCGTCCATCATTACTACTACTCTTATCCCTGCAGAAGCGCTGCAGGAGGGTGGAGAAGCTAACGGGCGCGCATTGGCCTATATTGCCCACCACTATATGGGCAACGGTATGGGAACGGTCTACGACATTGCTACCATTCTCATTCTCTGGTTCGCTGGGGCGTCTGCAATGGCCGGCATGTTGAACTTGGTGCCGCGCTACTTGCCTCGTTTCGGTATGGCACCCGAGTGGGCGGCACACACTCGTCCGCTGGCTATGGTGTTCGGCTTCGTCGCCATTTTTGTCACCATTCTTTTCAAGGCTGACGTTGACCACCAGGGTTCCGCTTATGCCACCGGTGTTCTGGTACTTATCACTTCTGCGGGCTATGCGGTGGCCCTATCAGCGTGGAAGAACAAAGAGTGGGGTAAGTTTGTCGGGTTCACGATTACGACGTGTGTCTTCGTCTACACAACCATTGTGAATATCGTGGAACGCCCCGAAGGTGTCCAGATTGCGGCCGTCTTTATTGCTGCTATTCTGGGTGTTTCTTTCGCATCCCGTATTCACCGTGCCTATGAGCTACGTGTACAGGACATTGTTTTCGATAAGGATGCTCAGCAGGTTCTGAAAGCCGCGAAACGGCGTGACCGCCTTGTCATCGTGGCGCATGATCCAGAGACTTTTGCACAGGATGAATATGTTATTAAGGAGCGTATTCAGCGGCGTCTTACCAATATTGAGGACGACGTACCAATTGTCTTCTTGGAAGTGAATGTGAAGGATGCGTCAGACTTCGACACAGTCCTTGAAGTTCATGGCCGTATGCGCGGTAAACACCGCGTGCTGTGGGTAGATGCGCCAGGTGTGCCCAATGCTATCGCTGCAGTTCTGCTCTACATCCGAGATGTTACTGGTGTTGTCCCGGACGCATATTTCGAGTGGGCCAATATTAGCCCCACTCGGTCGCTTGGTCGCTTCCTCTTCTGGGGACAGGGTGAGGTTGCGTCCGTTACTCACGAAGTATTGCGGCGAGCCGAGCCTAATCGTGACCGGCGCCCCCATATTCACGTCGGCTAGTAGTTACGCGTGTTTAACGCTGCGCTGGCCGGCAACTGCGCATGCGTAGCTCACGTACATACTGTGCAGGTGCCCCCGCTTCCTCTGCAGCGTCAGCGATCATTGCAAGGTATTGGGCGCTGGGAAGTCCGCCTTCATAGGCGTCCATGACATAAAACCAGACGAGTTCAGATTTTTCTTGAACGGCGCTATCTTGTCCGTCATAAAGGCTGAAGCCATGTGGGGTGGTAATTCGAGCCGTCACACGGGTTTTTATTTTCCGGTGAATATCTTGGTCGTAGGCTTCCCACTTATCTAGGCGTCTTTCGTCGCGCGTGGGAACATCGTAGAGTGCAACGAAGACGCGGCTGGTGGGGTCTTCGACAACTGTGGCAAGGGCGCCTTCCCAGCATGAGACGTCTTCTCCGGCAAATGTTAGCCTCCACCCTTCAAGCCAGGCGGTGCCGGCTAGCGGCGAGTGAGGAGCGTGGCGCAGCATGAGTGCGGGTGCCATGTTCGTTCCGTAGGCGGCATAGAGAGACATATTTTGAGAATATCGCGGTGACGGCCCTTGTGCTACCCCTTTTACGGGATTGTAGAAGGGGTTACAACATTATTAATAAAGTTTTCAATATCTATAAAGGCTGTGTGCGGTTGAAGGGGGATAACCTCAACCGCACACAGCCTTTACTTCTATGCTGGTTGCATAGAAAAGCAATGATTAAGCCCAATTAAGGGAGCGTTCCACTGCCTTATTCCAGTTGTGGAAGAGTTCTTCACGGGTCTTCTGATCCATGTGAGGAGTCCACATATCACTGGGGATCCAGTTGGCGCGGATCTCATCGGTAGAACTCCAGAAGTCAACGGCTAGACCAGCCGCGTAGGCAGTTCCCAGTGAAGCATTCTCACGGAGCTCACCACGGACAACAGGGCAATTAAGCATGTCGGCCTGGAACTGCATAAGCAGCTTATTCTCTGTCATACCACCGTCAACCTTAACGGTCTTCAGCTGGACATCAGCCTGCTTGCGCATGGCTTCGGCAACCTCACGAGTCTGGTAGGCGGTTGCCTCCAGGGCGGCACGAGCAATGTGATTACGGTTAGCGAAACGAGTGAGGCCAACGATGGTGCCGCGGGCGTCCTCACGCCAACGAGGGGCCATAATGCCGGAGAATGCAGGAACGAAGTAGACACCGCCGTTATCCTCAACTTCTGCAGCCAGAGCTTCAATATCGTCAGAGGAGTTAAAGAAGCCCATATTGTCGCGCAGCCAGCGAACTGCCAGACCAGTGACGGCAATGGAGCCTTCTAGTGCGTAGACGGGTTCTTCATCGGCAAGACGATAGAAGACGGTAGAGATAAGTCCATCGGCAGGCTTGGCGGGCTCTGCGCCTACGTTGAGGAGGAGGCTGTTGCCGGTGCCGTAGGAGATCTTTGCTTCGCCGGGGGCAAGGCAGGCCTGGCCGAAAGCAGCTGCCTGCTGGTCTCCGAGAATACCGGAGATAGCAACTCCCGGTAGCGGGCCGCGGCGGCGTACGTGGCCGTAAACCTCGGAGGAGGAACGAATACGGGGGAGAATACTCTTCGGAATATCGAATGCAGCGAGGAGTTCGTCATCCCACTGGCAGGTGTTGATATTCATGAGCATGGTGCGGGAAGCATTGGATACGTCGGTGACGTGCTTGGCGGGGCCGTCAACGGATCCCTGTGCGCCACCGGTGAGGTTCCAGATGAGCCACGTGTCCATGGTACCGAAGAGGAGTTTTCCTTCATCGGCTAGTTTGCGGGCGCCCTCAACATTGTCGAGCATCCACTTAATACGGGGGGCGGCGAAGTAGATAGTGGGGGGAAGACCGGTGATTTCGCGGATACGGTCCTCGCCAACCTTTTCAACGACTTCGTCAAGGCAATCATGGGAGCGGGTATCCTGCCACACTATGGCATTACAGATGGGCAGACCGGTAGTTTTATCCCAGAGTACGGCAGTCTCGCGCTGGTTTGTAATACCGAGTGCTGCAACGTCATTGGAAGTAATTTCCATGACGGCGAGAACTTCCGCAAGGGTGAGACGGGCGTTCTTCCAGATCTCCATAGGATCGTGTTCAACGTATCCGGGGGCGGGGAGAATCTGGCGGTGGTCACGCTCGGTGGTGGCCATTAGATTTCCATCGTGATCGAAGACAGAGCAGTGTGTGAAAACAGTGTCTTGATCAAGGGCAATAACATAGCGAGAGCTAGGCATGTAATGCTCCTTTTCGGCATCAGAGTTATTCCAAATATACCGAAAGTAGCCTCCTTCGCGGGTGTATGAAAGCAACCTAAAAAGAGCATTTCGACCGCTGTTTTTGTGGCATTTATGCAGGTAACAACGGTGTTATTAGGCAGTTAAAGGAGTTTCTACAAGGGGCAAAGGTTGCCACATCGGAAAGAAATAAGCGCAGAACTACTTATTCACCATTATCCTGGAGAATCTTACACATGGCCGTTCCGGGGGTAACCGGAGTTCCCGGCTCCACAGAAAGCTGTGTGATAGTGCCCGACTGATGAGCCAGAACAGGATTCTCCATTTTCATAGCTTCAAGGACAATAACTAGATCGCCTTCTTTAACGACCTGTCCTTCTTCCACTGCCACCTTAACAACAGTGCCCTGCATAGGGGCGATAATAGTGTCGCCCGATGCAGAAGAACCAGCGTTGGAAGCGAAAGTACGGGGACGCGGTTTACGAACCTTAGCAGGACGAGAACCACGCACAACAAAATCGGCGGGAAGGCTTACTTCCATGCGCTTGCCGTCAACTTCAACAACAACAATTCGATTGGGGAGACGCTCCATCTGGGGTGCATCCGGATCCTCAACAGCAGCGTCAAAGGGATTCTTCCACTCGTTTTCAATCCACTTCGTGAAAACGTTGAAGCCATTACTATCTCCCACAAAATCTGGGTTGGAGACAATATGACGATGGAAATCGAGAGTCGTTGCTAAACCCTCAATATGGTACTCAGACAAGGCACGCCGGGCACGGGCAAGAGCATTCTCACGAGTCTCGCCCCACACGATGAGCTTTGCCAGCATGGAGTCGAACTCGCCGCCCACAATATCGCCTTCGCGGACACCAGAATCGACGCGCACGCCCGGGCCAGTAGGCTCTTCATAGCGGATAACAGTGCCGGGGGCAGGGAGGAAGTTGCGGCCTGGATCTTCACCATTAATACGGAACTCAAAAGCGTGACCCACCGGAGTTGGATCCTCTTTAATGTCGAGTTCTTTACCTTCCGCAATGGCGAACTGGCGCAGCACAAGATCAAGATTGGTAGTTTCTTCGGTGACGGGGTGCTCCACCTGTAGACGAGTGTTGACCTCGAGGAAAGAAATAGTGTCACCCTGCACCATGTATTCAACAGTGCCGGCCCCGTAGTAGCCTGACTCGCGGCAAATAGCGCGGGCGGAGGAACGGATTCTCTCTTCCTGCTCCGCGGTGAGGAAAGGTGCGGGGGCTTCTTCAACAAGCTTCTGGAAACGACGCTGTAGAGTGCAGTCACGCGTGCCAACGACAATCACGTTGCCGTGTTGGTCGGCAAGAACCTGTGCTTCAACGTGGCGGGCATGGTCGAGGTATTGCTCCACGAAGCATTCACCGCGTCCAAAAGCGGCAGTTGCCTCGCGGGTAGCGGAGTCGAAGAGCTCCGGGATTTCCTCGATGGTGTGGGCAACTTTCATACCGCGTCCACCGCCACCAAAAGCGGCCTTAATAGCAATGGGGCAGCCATACTTTTTAGCGAAAGCAACAACCTCGTTGGCGTCTTTGACGGGGTTCTTAGTGCCGGCTGCCATAGGGGCGTTAGCGCGCTCTGCAATATGGCGGGCGGTCACCTTGTCACCCAGATCACGGATAGCCTCTGGCGGTGGGCCTATCCAGATGTAGCCGGCGTCAATAACTGCCTGCGCAAAATCAGCATTTTCAGAGAGGAAGCCATAGCCGGGGTGAATAGCGTTAGCCCCTGTGGCAGCTGCAGCCTTGAGGAGCTTCTCCACATTGAGGTAGGTTTCAGCGCCGGTGGATCCGTGCAGAGCGATAGCCTCGTCAGCGAGGGAGACGAAAGGGGCATCAGCATCGGGATCTGCATAGACGGCCACACTGGGGATACCAGCATCGCGGGCACCTCGGATAACGCGGACGGCGATTTCGCCGCGGTTCGCAACGAGTACTTTCTCTATTGTGGCTGTTGCGGTAGCGGACAATATTCTCTCCTGTAGTGTGTTTCCAACAGACTGTTTATACCGGGTAAAACCTCACTCAAAGTCTACGCTTTTCTGTGGGTTTCATTGTGTAAGAACTAGGCACAAACTGGGGTTTATACAGTTGTATGTCGTTAGTTTCGGGCACTTAACGATAGTGGGAAAGATACTGTTCCCGGCGCTGTGCCCTGCACAATAGGCATTCGCACCGCAGTACCCCATTCTGACCATGATCCCTCATAGTTATAGGCGCAGTTGCAGCCCAAGAGGTATGTGAGAACGAACCACGTGTGGCTTGATTGCTCACCCATGGTGCAATAGGTAATAACGTCCCGTTCTTCGTCAGCAGAAACGACGCCGTCATAGATATCTTCTAGAGCCTTGTGGGGAAGAAAACGGGAGTCGGGGCCAACTGCACGATTCCACGGGATATTAAAGGCTGTGGGGATATGCCCAGAGCGGGAGACAGTGGGGGAAAGATGCGGAGAAAGCGTATTTCCTATGTACTCATCGCGGCTGCGCGCATCAATAATAAGAGCTTTCCCCAATGATGCGAGAACATCCTGGCGGTAGACGCGGAGGCTACTGTCGTGGCGTTCCACAATGGGGTAATCGGACTCGGGGAATGCCCGCACAGCGAAACTACTGGGGCGTTCTTCTAGGAACCAGGCGTCGCGCCCACCATCGAGAAGACGCACATCTGCATGGCCGAAGAGGGTGAATACCCACAATGCGTAAGCTGCCCACCAATTGGATTTATCGCCGTAGAGAATAATCGTGTCGTTTTGGCGAATACCAAGACGCCGCATCAAACTAGCGAAATGTTGGCCGTTGACAAAGTCACGAATATGGGGGTCGAAAAGATCACTGCGCCAATCCAAACGGAGAGCGCCGGGAACATGTCCAATATCGTAGAGGAGGCGATCTTCATTGCATTCCAGAATGCGAAGACCGGGATAATCGAGGTGCTCCGCTAACCATTCGGTAGAGACCAAACGCTCCGGGTGTGCGTAGTCTTTGAACCGAGGGTTGGGATCATACGGCGCGGGCACGTGTTCCTCCTATGAAATGCAGCAAGTCCACTGATAATACTAGTTTTTCAAACAAATAATGACGAATAACGGAGAACACCGTCACCCGCCCATATCTATACACAAAGAATAGAAGGGCAGATGACGGTGTTCTCTTAGCAGAGGTGTTTTCTTAATAAAGATGCTCGTAGCAGCTTCTAGAAGCCTTTAAGCATGCCAACCTGGGCGTAGGACGGCAAATCCAAAAGCCCGTGGCCAGACAGACCAATCACAATAGAGGGACCGCTGCCAGGAGTTCCCTGGTGCTTGCGTGCCTCCAGAAGCGCGCCGGCCAAAGCGTGCGTGGACTCCGGCGCCGGAACAATACCTTCTGTACGGGCCATCAGTCGGCCAGCCTTGAACGTGGTTTCCTGCGGCAGCGCTATGGACTGCAAAAGCCCCAAGTGGTGGGCGTGGGACACCATGGGGGCCATGCCGTGGTAGCGGAGGCCACCAGCGTGAATAGGATCCGGCACAAAGTCCGCACCCATGGTGTACATCTTCATCAGTGGGGTAGTGTGCGCAACGTCGCCATAGTCGTAGCGGAATTCACCTTCCGTCATGGACGGGCATGACGCGGGCTCCACCGCCACAATCTTGGTGGTGCAGTTACCGGCAATCAGTTCCCGAATGAAGGGGAAGGAAAGACCCGCCAGATTAGAACCGCCACCTGCGCACCCAAAGACGTAGTCAGCCTGGTCCTCACCAAACTTCTTAAGCTGCAAGAGAGTTTCTTCACCAATGATGGTCTGGTGCAGCATCACATGGTTAAGAACAGAACCCAGAGTGTAGTGAGTTTTCTCATCCTCCAGGGCAACTTCCACTGCCTCGGAGATAGCCATTCCCAAAGACCCTGTGGTCCCCGGGAATTTCTCGTTCATTGCGCGGCCGGCTTTGGTATCCATAGTGGGGGAGCTGTAGCAGCGTCCACCATAGAGGTCCATCAGCATACGGCGGTAGGGCTTGGACTCGTAGGAGGTGCGTACCTGCCATACCTGCACGTCAATGTCGAACATGGCGCCGGCATAGCTGAGGGCAGCACCCCACTGGCCAGCGCCAGTTTCTGTGGTGAGGTGCTCAATGCCCTCAATCTTGTTGTAGTAGGCCTGCGGTAGAGCAGTGTTGGTCTTGTGCGAGCCGACGGGACTGGCACCCTCGTACTTGTAGTAGATACGGGCAGATGTTCCCAGTGCTTTCTCTAGGCGACGAGCGCGGAAGAGGGGGCTTGGCCTCCACTGGGTGTAGAGCCGTCGAATCGGCTCCGGGATTTCCACATAGCGGTCTTTTGTGAGCTCCTGACGGCAGAGTTCAGCTGAGAAGAGCGGTTGCAGATCAGCCTCGGTGACGGGCTCTTTCGTTGCCGGATTGAGGTGGGGAGCGCACGGCTCGGGGAAATCAGCATTGAGGTTATACCAATGTTTGGGCATCTCGGATTCATCCAGGATGACCTTTGTATTTTCAGAAAATATATCAGTCATACCTCATAGTGTCTCACCCTTAAGCGGGAGAAATCCATCCGTACAAGAATATTGCGCGCAGGGAACCCAATAATCTACTCAGCGAATTCACTAAAACTGACTACAAATCGCTGACTATGAAGTAGTGACGACGAATTACTGACTATGAATTATTGGAATACGCCGTAGGAGAATAAGCCACGATAGGTGTGAACTGGCGTTTAACGCTACCCCAGTTATCTAAAGCAGAGGATGACTCCGGCATAGTGTCAGTTGATGCAGCGAATGCCAGGGTACGGAGAGCCTCACCAATGGCCGCAACATCAGCGTCAGTAGGGTTACCCTTGACGACCTTAAAAACCACATTTGGCTGTGCAGTCATATACGCGCCCTCTCTTACTTTTACTGGTCTTACTTCTCATTTCACTAGCTACCGGTCACTAGCTACTGGCTATACGGAATACAGCCTGTAAACACTAATATTCTACCGCGGCACTATAGAAAAACTAACTTTACCAAGCCGTACCAAACGGAGACGCACTCGTGTTACGCCCTCTGCTCCACCCGATTCCACAAGTCCGTCACAGTAACACCAAGTTCACCAGCCAACCGACGCACCGTCGGAAGACTCAACCCAATAACATTCGACGGATCCCCCTCAATAGCGTCAATAAACCAGCCACCCAAAGCCTCAAGCGTAAACGCACCCGCACAATAGAGAGGCTCACCAGACTCGGCGTAGCGGCGAATTTCCGCATCGGTGGGAGACCCAAAATGCACAACCGTACGGGTGACAGCAGAAGCGTCGGTACGCGCACCATCATGCAGACGAATAAGCGTATGGCCTGTTAGAAGTTGTGCAGAGCTTCCCCGCACCCGCTGCCAGTGCGCAACCGCGTTAGCAACAGTAAGAGGTTTCCCCACCAGCTCCCCATCTGCTGTCAGAAGCATAGAATCGCAGCCAATAACAAGCGCATCAGCCGCTATATCCGGATATGACTCCACCACTTGGTCAGCCACATTGACGGCCTTAGCCGCCGCCAAATGCTCCACCAAAGGAGGGCCAGCCGGGAAACGCTCCTTCAACTCCTCCTCGTCCGCAGTAGAAACAAGCACCTGCGGTTCAATACCGCCGCTTCGCAAAATCTGCAGACGAGAAGGGGATGCTGACCCCAAAACAACAGTGGTCATTGCAGAAGACATTACAGAGGAATATTTCCATGGCGCTTCGGATACTCCGGAACAACCTTCCGCTCCAGCAAACGCAGCGCAATAGCAATCTCATCACGAGTATGCGACGGCGGAATCACAGAATCCACAAAACCACGCTCCGCCGCAACATAGGGGTTAATAACCTGAGCCTCATACTCAGCCAGGAACTTCTCTGCCAGAGCGTCCGCATCCTCGCCCTTCTCCGCCGCCTCGGCAAGCTGCTGACGGTAGAGATACGGCACAGAATTAGCGGCATCATCAATAGCAATCTGCGCAGTTGGCCACGCGAGGTTAATATCGGCACCTAGATGCTTCGACCCCATAGCGTTGTATGCCTCACCGAATGCCTTCCGAACAACAACCGTGACACGCGGAGTAACTGCCTCGCCATAGGCGTAGAACAGCTTAGCTGCAGAACGCACAGCGCCAGTCCGCTCCTCCTCCAACGAAGGTAGGAAGCCCGGCACATCAACCAGCGTAATAACAGGAATGTTGAAGGCATCACAGGTACGAATAAAACGTGCCGCCTTCTCCGCCGCCGCTTTATCAATAGCCCCAGCTAGCACCTGCGGCTGATTAGCAACAATAGCAACAGAGCGACCCTCAATACGGGTAAAACCAGTCAGCATATTAGCGGCGCGACCAGCCTGTACCTGCATGAACTCACCATCATCAACAATGCGCTGAATAATACCCAACATGTCGTAGGGAGCAGCGTCCGAATCGGGGATAAGAGAATCAAGCTCCAGATCTTCCGGGCGAGGATGGCTACCAGGCGCGCCGGGCAACTTCACCCAAGGTTGTTTAGGAGCTTCAGCACGGTTATTCGAGGGGAGATAAGCAAGGAGTTCCTTCGCGTAGGTAAGAGCATCCTCCTCATCGTCAGCGACGTAATGGCAGAGTCCGGTCTTCTCCATCTGTACATCGGCGCCGCCTACGTCTTCACCCGTGTCTTTCGTGGTGGCGTCGACACTGCGGGCGTCGGCACTGCGGGCAGCGATCATTTGGGGCGTGCCAACGAGCATTTCGGACTGGCCACGCACCATAATGACAAAATCTTGCAGGGCAGAAGCGAAAACATTACCGCCAGAGCACTTCCCCAGTACCACAGAAATCTGCGGGATAAGGCCAGAAGCCTTCACAAGGCGCTGGAAGATCTGTCCGTAGAATGCGAGGGAGTTAATACCCTCCTCTAAACGGGCACCCTGGCCATCCAGAATGGATACCAGTGGGCGGCCAGTTTTAATGGCGAGATCAAGAATTTTGACGATCTTCTCGCCAGTAACTTCGCCAACAGTACCGTTGAGGACAGTTGCATCAGCGGAAAAGACGCACACAGAACGCCCATCGACTGTTCCGTAACCGGTAACAACACCATCACCTACCGGCTTGAAAGCCGCCATACTGTAGGAGTTGGAACGGCTTTTTGCCAGCGCGTCAGTCTCAACGAAAGAACCCTCATCAAGCAGAGCGAGGACCCTTTCGCGGGCAGTCATACGGCCAGCTGCATGGATTTTGTCAATAGCCTCCGCTCCTACAGGGGCTTGGGCCTTAGCCATGCGCCGACGGAGTTCGTTCAGCTTACCAGCGGTGGTATGGATACTAGGTGCGCCATTACTCATGTGCATCAGTTTACTCAACTGTAAGCTCTCTAGAGAACCCGATATGGTCTAGATTGAGCTTATTTTAAGAATGATCCCCACGCTCACCACACCCCTTCTGCGGAGTCATAATGTCCCTCGTCCCCACTCGACCTCTCGATATTTCCGCTTTACACGCGGCCCTTGTCGACAATCCGGCAACCTCCTGGCGCTCTATAGATGTTGTCGATACAACCGGGTCCACCAATAGCGACATGGTGAAACGAGCGAATAATAATCTCGATTGCGATAGAGAAATCCTTCTTGCTGAATATCAAACCAATGGGCGAGGACGCTACACCCGCAGTTTTGTTGCCCCTCGTCATTCATCCCTCAGCTTTTCTGCACTTATCCGCATTGGAACAGTGTCATCCAGCAGGTGGCCATTACTTCCGCTGGCCACTGGGGTAGCGGTTATTGACGGACTACGGCACGCACTTCACGATGCCGGCATTAATAGTGATGGGGAAGACGTAGGTAAAGGGGGAGATGTCGATCTTTTTCTCAAATGGCCCAACGATGTCCTCTGCAACGGGAAAAAACTCGCTGGCATGCTAGTGGAAATGGGGGTCCTTGACCGTACCTACCCGGATGGGTCGTCCGCCGCCGCCATTATTCCCGGAGTGGGTATTAACATTACGCAGTCCCCCGCGGAACTGCCCGTTGACTATGCCACGTCGCTAGCAATGGTGTTAGGGGATCGCACTCCTAGCCGAGAAGCTCTTGCTACCGCAATTTTCACCGAATTGGATAGACGGATAGGAGAGTGGCGGCAAGGGGGAACTGCTGTTATAGATGATTTCGTGGATCGGTGTTCCACCATTGGGCAAGCGATTGATGTACAACTGCCGCAGGGTGAACTTGCCCACGGTACTGCCGTGGATATAGCGGAGAACGGGTGCTTACTTCTTCGTACTGGGGCAGGAACAATACAAGCAATTCGTGCTGGTGATGTTCGGCATGTTCGCGGAGGCGGTTGTTACCTGCCATGATGGTCTTATGAAGAGAAGCGGCGACTACCCGGAGAATATCCTCGACCCGGGCGAGGAAATTCTCATCCACGAGCGGCCCCACTGGATAAGCCTGGCGGGTCCAACCCTAGTGGGTGTTGCGGTAGTTATGGTGATGATGCTTCTGCTGGGGTTCGCAGATGCCCTCAACGAGGGAGTACTGCGCACGTGCGTCTATATTGTTATCGCCGTCTGTATGGTGGGGCTTCTTATCGCGTGGACGTTTTTACCGGCGTTACGGTGGCTCGGTTCAAGTATTGTTGTGACGAGTGACCGCTTAATATTCCGACAGGGAATAATCCGAAAAGAAACGTCATCCGTTTCTCTTGCCTGGATACAGGCTGTGGAGGTAAAACAATCTCTCCTGGGGCGAATGATGCACTACGGCACTATTCATATTTCTAGCTATGAACTAGGCGGACTTCGTTTCGACCGAGTACCTCACCCGCATGATGTGGAAAGCGCTATCCGTTCGGGTGCTACGTCATTGCATCAGTCCGCTGGTTATCCGCAGCAGTTTTACTACATGCCGGCGGAGGGGTATCCCGCATATCCCCCAGTAGGCGTTGGCTATGGGCAGCTGCCACCTTTGGCAACGTATCGGCCGCCGCAATCTATGCAGTCTCCACAATCTCCCCAGTCGCCACGTGATTTACCTCGTCAACGACGCCTTTTCCGGCGGTAAACAGCGGCGTAAACGATAGCGTAAACAGAGGCGTGGGCAGTGATACGAGCAGTACAAGTGTGTAGTGCGCGAAGGAGTGCTAACTGACAGTTATGTGTCAGTTATGACGCGTCAGTATCGCTCTGAATAGTGGTTGCGCTAGTAGCATGCGCAGTCTTGTTGTCCACAGAATTTTCTGTGCCATTCTCTGCTGCATTGTCTGCTGGTGCAGAGGTGGAGGAAGTGACGTCGTGTGCTTTCGGATTTTTCGGGAAAACGAACTTATCGAAAGCCCACCAACGCCACAGCATAGCGAGAAGCATGCCAATGATAGAACCAAAGAGGAAGTCCCACAAGGACACTGCTAGCTGGGATGTAAGTCGGCCTCCGTGGCTGGTAAGAGCGAGTCCTAACACATTACGCGAGAACCATAGCGGAATAGCGTTAATAACAATACCAATGGCAGAGACCACGAAGAAGGAAACAGCCTCACGGGTGCTTCTCTTACCGCCGCGCTCCTGAAAAGCCCACTGTGAATTGAGAGCATAGGAACAGATGACGGCGATAGTAACTGCCAGGATCTTCGCTATGGTGGCTTTTTGGTGCATAACGGTCAACGTCAAGGCATAAAAGACAGCATTGTCGATGATGAATGTGATACCGCCAACGACGGCGAAGCGGATGAATTCGCGATGCTTAATGAAGAATGCACGCCACTTCTCTGGCATGTGTTGGAGGAAGGACTCTTCAAATTTCACAGGAGTCAGCTTACCTTCTTCCCTTATTAACGTGACACAATGGTAGCGGAATGCCAGGTTATCTCCCCTTCGCTGATGGTTCAGTATGGGATCACAATACGGGATCACAATCGAAGGGAAGAACCAGACGATTAATTTTACAACGTCATCACCGCTGGAAGAGTATTGCCCTATGCCTACTGCGCCTCGTCACTATCCGCCCGTTACCGAACGCATCATGCCCAAGGTGGCCATGATCGGAGGTGGACAACTTGCTCGTATGACGGCGCAAGCCGCTATCGAGCTGGGACAAACGTTGCGCGTAGTGTCACCCGGACCTACTGAATCTGCTGCACAAATTACCCCCGATGTCGTCGTTGGCGAGCACACCGATATAGAGGCCATTCGGAAAGCCGCGGAGGGTGCGGATGCCGTCACCTTCGACCATGAACACGTCCCGCAGGAGCTCCTTGCAGAACTGGTGAAAGAGGGAGTGAATTTTCAACCCCGGCCGGAAGCTCTCCTCTATGCACAAGATAAGTGGGAAATGCGGCGTCGACTAGATGAAATGGGTGCGCCCGTTCCTCCCTATGCTCGTCTTACTACAGATGACGATGTCGCGGCGTTCTGGGAACAGAATAATGGCGAGGTCATTATAAAAACTGCCCGTGGGGGATACGACGGGCATGGTGTGTGGGCACCCAAAATCCTGGAAGAAGCGCAGGATATTGTGCGCAAGGGTGTTACTGACCACGACATGACTATGCTGGGGGAGTGGAAAGTCCCATGGGTCGTGGAGTTATCAGCCCTCGTCGCCCGCTCTCCGGAAGGGCAGGGAGCAGCCTGGCCCGTCACCCAATCCATCCAAAAAGATGGTATTTGTGCTGTGGCGATGGCTCCCGCCCCTGATCTGCCGGAAAGTGTCGCGGTGAAGGCCCAGCAGCTCGGTTTGCGAATTGCCCAAGAACTAGGAGTGACGGGTGTACTGGCGGTAGAGCTTTTCCTTCTGCCGGATCATTCTCTGCTTATTAATGAATTAGCGATGCGGCCGCACAATACTGGCCACTGGACACAGGATGGGTGCATCACGAGCCAGTTTGAGCAGCATCTGCGCGCTGTTTTGGACTATCCATTGGGTGACGTTTCCATGCGGGTACCTTTTACTGTTATGGCGAACGTGTTGGGGGCTCCGGTAACTCCCACGATGACAATGGATGAGCGTGCTCACCACCTCTTTGCCCGCTTCCCCAATGCGAAACTGCACATGTACGGCAAAGGTGAACGCCCAGGCCGTAAACTGGGACACGTCAATGTATGCGGCCCGCTAGACGGTTCCATCAGTGATCCCGCCTACGTGGCGCGAGTGAAGCGCGAAGCGGAGTTAGCAGCGCACTGGATGTCGGCAGCTGAATGGCTAGACGGCTGGGATCCGCATACCGGACAGAAAAACGACTAGTAGGCTCAGCGTAGATGAGACACAGTGTAGATACCGTGCAGACACGCAAGTTTGCGATGAAAGGCGAATGTTATGGCTTCTGATACTCCCCTTGTAGGTATAGTAATGGGCTCCGATTCCGACTGGCCCACAGTGAAACCGGCTACGGAAGCCTTAGACGCCTTCGGGATTCCCTGGGAAGTGGGTGTCTATTCCGCCCATCGCACCCCACAACGCATGCTGGATTACGGTAAAGAAGCAGCGAGCCGCGGTCTGCAGTGCATTATTGCGTGCGCGGGCGGTGCCGCCCATCTTCCTGGCATGGTGGCGGCAGCGACTGCACTTCCCGTTATCGGAATTCCGCGCGCCCTCAAGAATCTAGAGGGTATTGATTCGTTACTGTCTATTGTACAAATGCCGTCTGGTGTGCCGGTAGCAACTGTTTCTATTGATGGTGCAAAGAATGCGGGGCTACTTGCAGCTCGCATTATCGGTGCAGGTAACAGTGACGTACGTGCCAAGGTGGAAGCCTTCATGTCCACAATGGAAGAGGAAGTTGTGGGCAAGCATGCGGCGCTGCAAGATAGGCTCGGCCTTAATCGCTAGTTGGTGCGTTAATTAATGCTGTGTTTAGATGCTGCGTTAATTAGCACGCACTCATTAACGTGTTAGCTAACGTACTAGTTAACGCATTGTGGGCCGTGCCCGCCGGCATTGATGAATGGGTTGGTGCCGGGGGTAGGTGTGGCTTTCTTCGACGGTAGTTTGAGCTCGCTGGCGAATACGGTTCGGCCGTTCTTTACTGCCGGACCATCGTAGTCATCTGCAAGAACAACGCGAACAGTTCCCACTGGTACGTCTACAGAGCTTTGGACAGGTAATCCTCCAAGGTCTTTACCTACTGCTTCGGCAGCCGCCATAGTTTGTGGATTTCCAATAACGATGCTGGTGGGAATGTTCTCGTTAGCGTTTCCGGTGTTATCAATTTGGTAGCTCAGGCTTCCCAAGTATTGGGCTACGGCACCTGCTACTCCAGAGTGTGATCCGGCGTTGAGAACAGTGAGCGATACAGCGGAGCGTTCAATATTGACGCGTCCGGGTTTCGGTAGTTCGCGCTTTTTCGTCTTTTTCTCAGTGGATCCGATAGTGCGTTGTACCCACTGTTTTACCGCGGGGGGATCTATTTCAATGGCGCTTACCATGTCCCCATTGTCCAGTTGCATGTGGGCATCTGGATTAACAACGGGAATGGTGGAGAATTTCACTTCGCCACCGCTAAGGTGCTGTAGTTGCTGCGCGAACTGTATGACGTCCCATCCGTCATCTACCACTACTGAGCGGTTAATGGCGTGGGTAAGACGGTCAAGAGCTTGTGGATTGGTGAGGACTCCAGCAGAGAGAATCTTCCGCACCATGGACGCCATGTAGGCCTGCTGGCGGGTAATACGGTCTAAATCGCCGCGCATTAAGCCGTGGCGTTGCCGGACGAAAGCAAGAGCTTTTGACCCGTTGAGAGTCTGAACCCCCGCGGGGAAATGAGAACCGGAGTAGGGATCGTCAACTGCTTGGTTTAGGCAGACTTCCACGCCGCCAACTGCATTAGTCAGGAGGACGAAACCGAGGAGCCCAACTTCAGCGTAATGGTCGACGGTTACGCCGGTAAGATCGGCAACTGCTTTGAGGAGTGCCTCGCGTCCCGCGTCAGTGGCTACTTCCTCAGCTTTTTGATTGGGGACGCCGCGGTTAAGCGCCTCTTGTTTAGCGGCGAGAAGTGTTTGCCCATAGATGCCGTTAATCTTCCCCGACCCCAATTTGGGAGTGGTGACCCAGGTATCGCGAGGGATAGAAATGGCGGTGGCTGAGCGGCCATTGTTAGGAATGCGTATGAGCAGAATGGTGTCCGTGTTAGTGGACTCAATATCGGTACCGGCGTGCAGCATATTCCGCTCAGCCGGGGTAAGAGGGTTACCTTTTGCATCGGTGCGGGAGTCGGATCCTACTAGGAGGATATCGGTGGCTCCGTCTTCCCCTCCGCCGATATTGAGAAAAGCGTTAGCAGTATTTCCTTTAAGAGTGTCTAGTTTGGTCCAGGCGTAGGTGGATACGACAAGAAGAAGAATGGTGATGATCGCGATAATTGAGCGCATAATTCGCGTAAAGAGCATATGCGGTGCACGCGCGTTCATAGCACCTACTTTCGTTCTGGCATATCCGGGCGTAACAGGTAGCGGTAATAGAGTACTCTCCTTAGCCTACGGAAAAATAACTGATTTACGACAATCGCCAAACCTTTTTATCAAGATACCTGCAGGATGAGGCTAAGAAAGTGCTCTCTAATTCTTCGGTAGGTACTCTATAAGTACTCCATAGGTACGCTGGGAACAGGTACGGATGCTGGGGAAGGATGTAGGGTGAAACTTTTTGTGACAGGTGGTGCCGGTTTTATCGGCTCAGTATTCACCACAATGGCTCTTGACGGTTCCCTCAATTTACCTGGTCTCGAGGCTGTTACTGTCTACGATGCCCTTACCTATGCGGGGACGCTGACGAATTTGACGCAGTGCGCTAAGGATCCACGATTCTCCTTTGTACGTGGCGATATTTGTGATGAGGAGACGCTGCATCGTGCTATGAGTGGACACGATGCCGTTATTCACTTTGCCGCCGAATCCCATGTTGACCGTTCTATTAATGGCGCCACAACTTTCGCCCACACGAACGTGGTGGGTACCGCGGCGGTAATGCAGGCTGCCCACGATGTGGGGGTAGAGCGTGGCGTGCACGTATCCACGGATGAGGTATACGGCTCGATTCCCTCGGGATCATGGCCGGAAACAGATCCGCTTGTTCCGACTAGCCCCTATTCGGCGTCTAAAGCTGGGTCGGATCTTGTTGCCCAGTCTTTCTTCCGTAGCTTTAATCTGCCCGTTGTTGTTACTCGTTGTTCTAATAACTATGGGCCGCACCAATTCCCTGAAAAACTTATCCCCCTTTTCGTCACTAATCTGATGGAGGGGAAGAAAGTCCCTGTTTATGGTGATGGGTCCGCCCGCCGCGATTGGCTGCATGTCACTGACCACTGTAGGGGGCTTGCATTAGCTCTCTGCAAGGGACGCCCGGGGGAGGTCTACAACATTGGTGGAGGTACCGAGCTCACCGCTTTGGAGATGACAAAACGCATTGTTGCCGAGATGGGAATGGGCGAGGACATGATTGAGTTCGTTGCTGATAGACCTGGGCATGATATGCGCTATTGCGTGGATTATTCCAAAGCCCGCACGGAGTTGGGATACCAACCCAGTGTCAGTTTTGAGGATGGCATTGTGTCGACAATAGCGTGGTATCGAAACAATCGTGAATGGTGGGAACCGCTTCGTGCGGGAGCCCCCAGGATGGATCGTCTGGACACTAATTCTGGGAAGTAATTCTGTGGTATCGCAAGGTCATATTCACATACTTGGTGCGCATGGGCAGTTAGGCTGTGCCTTGCGTGCTACTCACCCTGTCTTCAGTGGTTCTGTTTCCAATGGCGAGACGGTAGTGACCTCATATTCCCGGGCGGACTGTAATCTCGCAGATCTCCATGTTTTTACAGGCAATAGTGCACTGTCTGTGGATAGTGGCGACATTGTTATTAACTGTGCCGCCTATACCGCGGTGGATGCTGCTGAACATGACGATGCCATGGCTTATCGCATTAATGCTGAAGCTCCCGGCGAGCTTGCGGTGTTGTGCCGGCAGCGAGGGGCGCATCTTATTCATATCAGTACTGACTACGTCTTTGGCGGCGAACCGCGACGTGATGAGAATGGTATGCCGCTACCGTGGGGTGTCAGCGATCCGGTATCCCCACAATGCGTTTACGGTGTTAGTAAGGCTGCTGGCGAAGACGCTATCCGGAAAGTCTGGCAGGATGTCCAGCAAGAAGGTAAGGGTACCCAGCCGGCAGTTATTGTACGAACCTCGTGGCTTTTTACGGGACCACAACGTTCGCAGTGGGGTATTGGCGGTGGAGATTTCGTGACGACAATGCGGCGTCTCTACCGTGAGAAAAAGCACTTAACAGTGGTCGATGACCAATATGGGTGCCCCACGTACTCCTGTGATTTAGCCCGTGGTATTTGGGAGATTTGTCACAAGCTTCGGCAGGGGGTAACTATTCCAGGACTCTTACATGCGTCGAATGCTGGCGCCACAACCTGGTATGAGTTTGCTACTGCGATTATTACAGGTAGCGGTGGCAGCACTATGGATGTTTCTCCTTGTAGGAGTTCCGATTTCCCCACTGCGGCAGTTCGCCCAGCCTGGTCAGTATTAAGTCCCACTAGTTGGAATAATGCTGGATTAATGCCCTTCCGTTCTTGGCGAGAGGCTCTAGCGGAATCTTTACAGGAACCTCCAACACACTTCCCGGATGGCGTTTCAGTTCGAGTTAATACGCCCATATAGCTAGGCTATTACCGTGGCACGACCATCCTTAGCAGTAGTAACGGTGACATATTCGCCGGGTCGTTATCTGCAGACCTTTCTTGACAGTATTCCTGCAGCAACGACACACCCCGTCCATGTTGTTATGGCGGATAACGGTTCTACCGATGGCGCACCTGAAGCTGCCGTTGATATGTACGCCCATACTCCCAATCTGACGGTGGAGCTTCTTCGTACTGGTGGAAATATTGGATACGGGTCTGCAATTAACTACGCTGTCCAGCATTTGCGTGACAGTGAGAATGATATTCTGCCGGACTATATCCTCATCTCTAATCCTGATGTGAAATTCTCCCCGGGTTCGATTGATGCCTTACTACATGCCGCTGAACGATGGGATAATGCTGGATCGTTAGGGCCGCTTATTCGCGAAGCGGATGGCACTGTGTACCCCTCAGCGCGTTCCATCCCGCGGATACGCAATGGTATTGCCCATGCTCTTTTAGGCTCTATCTGGCCGTCCAACCCCTGGACGAAGTCTTATCTTGATGATCGCGATATGTCGTCGGAACGTCCCGCCGGGTGGCTTTCCGGCTCGTGCTTGCTGGTAAGACGTGACGCATTTGACTCCATTAATGGTTTTGACGAGGGTTACTTCATGTACATGGAGGATGTTGACCTTGGGGATCGCCTCGGACGAGCTGGCTGGCAGAATATTTTTGTTCCCTCTGCAGAGATTCAACACGCAAAAGGACATGCTGCCAGTGGACACCCAGAAACAATGTTGCCCGCTCACCACAAGAGTGCTTATAAGTTTCAGGCGGATCGTCACCCCCACTGGTGGCAAGCTCCCCTGCGGTGGATATTAAAAGGTGGCCTGTGGGCCCGTTGCCGAATTGCGGTAGCGATGGCCCGTCGAGGGCGCCGTTAACGCCGTACATTATTGTGTTCATTATTGTCTATACATTTTTGCCAATTTCAAGGAACTGGATAAATTACCATGACCGCACCTAACCGCCTGAGCCAGGACGTTCTCGACGCCACCGATGCTGTGGTGCTTGTAGGCGGAAAAGGCACTCGTCTGCGCCCGCTGACTCTCTCGGCCCCTAAGCCTATGCTGCCTACTGCCGGACTTCCTTTCCTTACCCACCTCCTGTCCCGCATTAAAGACGCCGGAATTAAGCATATTGTGCTGGGTACGTCATATAAGGCGGAAGTTTTTTCAGACTACTTCGGCGATGGATCTGAATTCGGTCTAGAGATTGAATACGTTGTTGAGGAACAGCCACTGGACACGGGAGGCGGCATCCGCAACGTACTTCCCAAGCTGCGTGGCGATAACATTATGGTCTTTAATGGGGACGTGCTGGGGGGAACAGAACTACAAGATATCCTCGCCACGTTCGTCACTAAACAGGCAGACGTGGTGTTGCATCTTGTGCGGGTAGCGGATCCGCGTGCATTTGGGTGCGTCCCTACAGATGATGATGGGCGTGTACAGGCTTTCTTGGAGAAAACTCCGAATCCGCCCACGGATCAAATCAACGCCGGATGCTATGTTTTCCGCCGTGAAATTATTGAGAGTATCCCCGCAGGTGTGCCAGTGAGTGTGGAACGCGACGTGTTCCCGCATCTTTTGGAAACAGACTGTCGCATGTATGGGCATGTGGATTCCCACTACTGGCGGGACATGGGTACTCCGCAGGACTTTATGCAAGGTTCCGCCGATCTTGTCCAGGGTATTGCCCCCTCCCCAGCTTTGGAGGGGCACCAGGGCGATTACCTGGTGCTACCTGGAGCAGATGTTGCGGAAACCGCGTCTTTGCAGCAAGGTACAGTTGTTGGGCAAGGTGCGGTAGTTGGCCACAATGACGTTGTTACTTCATCTGTTCTCTTCGATGGGGCAGTGCTAGGCGACGATGTTGTTATTGAGCGTTCGCTTATTGGCAATGGTGCCCATATTGGTAATGGCTGTGTTGTCCGCGATGCCGTTATTGGCGATGACGCTATTATCGGTGATCGCTGCGAGTTGCTGGATGGTATTCGTGTGTGGCCGGGGATCGAGATCCCGGATGCCGCTATTCGTTTTTCCACCGATGCCTAGCTTCTCTCTATCTGTCGTCTAGCCGTTATCTAGCTGACGGCTGGGTGTGCGGTCCGTATCGCCCGAGGTCGGTAACCTTCAACCTAGGGTTTATAGTGTGACTCTTTTCGTTAACGGAGTAGTTAACAAGAAACGCATTTTCTGTGAAATAGGAAACTTTTTGCAGCGGTATATATAGCGTGCTTGTGTGACATAGTTTTTCTAGAATGACCAGAATTGCTCAGGTGTGAGGTGTCCCTCTTTACAGTATTTCTATTTGTGCACGTCAGAGCATTTTTAATACGTGATGAAGACTCCCTGTAAGAAGGATTTTTAGCGTGTGACACGCCGGGAGCGTAAATGCCGGGGTTTAGCGAGTATTTGAGATATTAGAGAATCGTTAAAAAGGTTGCTTTTGTGTCCGTTTTTGGGTCTAATAACAAGTGTGTAAGTAACCGCTTGCGCATCGTCACGACACACGACAGGAGGCTACGTGCCTAGTTACGGAGCTTCAGGTGCTGCGCCTCTCGCCAGCATGAGTGTCGAAGAGCTTATCGCCGCTGTTGAATTGGAATGGCAGGAGCGGGCCCTTTGTGCACAGACTGATCCGGAAGCATTCTTCCCGGAAAAAGGCGGTTCTACACGTGAGGCAAAACGCATCTGCCAAAGCTGTGAAGTTCGTGACGAGTGTCTGGAATACGCTCTTGAACACGATGAACGCTTTGGAATCTGGGGTGGTTTGTCGGAGCGTGAACGGCGTCGCCTAAAGAAGCGTGCTATGTAATAAACCCTATAGCTTATGTATTGAGGACCTCTATGGCAGGTCCTCAATACTTTATATACGGGCTATACATCCGTATATCTGGTATATACCTGGGCTTTTATACTTGTGGACCCTTGTCGTAGTTAGCGTCAATAATCTGTGGCTCCACATTAAGGTAGTAGGCAACCAGTTTGCTGAGAATGGCATGCAGTAAGCTCTGCATTTCCACCTCGTCTTCGCACCGTTCCTCTATAGGCTTACGAAACAGGACAATACGAGGGCGAATAGGGCTACCCCATTCATCGAAAGAAGCTGGTAGTAGCCGACCGAGCGGAACTGGACCATCCGCTGCAACCGATTCTGGCCACAGTGTAAATTCGTCTTTCAGACTCATGCGGGGGATGATGTCTACCGCTAAATCCAAGTCGGAAAGTTCATCATGGAAAGTGGCGTCGATGCGTGCAAAAGCCTCCAGCGCATTTTCATCGAATGCTGAAGCGCGGGTGCAGTACCGAGGAACTTGTGGCGGAATAATGGGGCCACGTGGACCGTGGCCACGCCGTTCCACGTAACGGCTTGTCACTGTGTAGTGGGCCGTGCAGTGGGGGAGTGTGTAAGAGTTTGTATCTACTCCTCTGTCCTCGCTCATACCTCTTAGCTTAACGAGGTAGTCCTAAGATGGCAGTTTCCACGCCGAAAGGCGGTAGGCTTAGAAAGACTAAATGCATTCACAGTGAAGGAGATATTCCGGTGAGCAATGCTGCTACTTCATCCCCGCGGTGGGATCCTGCGTTTATCGCTGATGTCATTAAAGCTTACGATGTCCGCGGTTTGGTTGATGAGCAGATCACAGTCGATTTTGTGCGTGCAGTAGGCCAGTCCTTCAGTCGCCTTATGCGATCAGAGGGCGCACTCAGTGTTGTTGTGGCGCATGATATGCGCGACTCGGGCCCTGAACTGGCCGAAGCTTTCGCAGAAGGTGTTACTGAGCAAGGGCTTAATGTTATCAACATTGGTCTTGCGTCCACCGACGAGATGTACTGTGCTTCTGGCCTCCTACAGGTGCCGGGAGCCATGTTTACGGCTTCCCACAATCCAGCCGCCTACAACGGTATTAAATTATGCCGTGCGGGTGCCCGCCCAGTTGGCCAAGATACTGGCCTCGCAACTATTTCCCAAGAACTTGCAGAAGGTGTTCCTGAATCCAATGGCGCACACGGCCATGTCACCAACCGTGACATGCTGCAAGATTATGCCGACTACCTCAACAAACTCGTTGATCTTAAAGGTATTCGTCCCCTCACTGTGTCAGTCGATGCCGGTAATGGTATGGCCGGCTACACTGTACCAGCCGTATGGAAAGAACTGCCCCTCACCGTCAAACCTCTCTACTTTGAGCTAGACGGCTCATTCCCCAACCATGAAGCTAATCCGCTGGATCCCAAGAACATGGTTGATCTGGAAAAGTACACTCCAGAGGTAAAAGCGGATATTGGTGTGGCTTTTGATGGTGACGCCGATCGCTGTTTCGTTGTTGACGAAAAAGGCCACCCTGTTTCTCCCTCTGCTATTGCGGCACTGGTGGCAGAACGAGAGCTGGCTCGCGAGCCCGGCTCCACTGTTATTCATAATCTCATTACCTCGAAGGCTGTTCCGGAGATCATCCGCGAAAACGGTGGTGAGCCAGTCCGTACTCGCGTGGGTCACTCGTTTATTAAAGCGAAGATGGCAGAAACGAACGCTGTTTTCGGTGGAGAGCATTCCGCACACTACTACTTCCGTGACTTCTGGCGGGCTGATTCCGGCATGCTCGCAGCCATGCACGTACTGGCAGCTCTTGGCCAACAGGATAAGCCATTGTCGGAAATGATGGCGAAGTATAACCGCTACGCAGCATCCGGAGAGATTAACTCTCGCCTGGATAGTGCTGAAGCACAGGCTGACCGTACGGAAGCTGTAGTGAAAGCTTTTGCTGATCGTGCAGAAAATGTTGATCGCCTTGACGGTGTTACCGTTGAGCTGAAAGACGGCAACTGGTTTAACGTGCGTGCGTCTAATACTGAGCCATTGTTACGCCTGAATGTTGAAGCGGATACGCAAGAAGCCGTGGATGCGTTAGTGAAGGAAATTCTCGCTATTATCCGCGCGTAAAACTGCACGCAATAGACAAACAAACAAGAAGAAGACCCCCAGCAGTGTGGCCAGCATGAAACTGAGCCATCGTTATGGAACTGGAACTAGGGGTCTTCTTCTTTGTTTGCTCCGGCTTTTATTTATTCTGGTTGGGTTTTGCTATGCGCCGACGTGTGTGGCGTAAGAGAGCTAGGCGGTAAAGCCCATATCGGGATGTTGCGACGCCACTGCGGAGAAAGCCTCATTGGCAATGATGAGAGTCTGATCCACATCCTCCATTGTTTCCGCCAGGTTGGTGAAATGGTTGTGGTGTGGGGCGAAAAGAGCACCACGTTTTACACATTCCGCAATGAATTCTTGGTGCAGGACGAAATTGTCGTCATCTGCTAAGCGAATAGAGAAGAAACACGGTTCTCCAGTGGTCACCATGTGGAAGCCATGCTGGGCGGAGATACTTTCTAAACCAGAGGTAAGGCTCTCACCGATCATGCGCATGTAACCGCAAGCGTCCTCGTGCTCGCGTAGTTTCGTGAGAGTGGCAATAGCGGCAGCGATGGGGGCGGCACTATGCCAGTATGTACCGGTGTAGCTGACAGACGAGCATGCATTCTTTAGGGAGTCTTTGCCGCAAAGAGCAGAGATATTCCATCCATTAGCCAATGCTCCACCACAACAGATAAGGTCTGCTTCAAAACCGAAGTAGTGGTCAGAGCCTGCCAGATCTAAGCGCCAGCCAGTACGAATATCATCAAGAATAAGAACAATACCGTGGGCAGTACATATAGATCGCACATCATTCCAATAACCCGGGGCGGGAAGAACATTATCGGCAAACGTGTACTGCATGTAGGGGGTAGCAATAAGGGCAGCAATATCCCCCTCATGCGCAGCAATAGCGTCTTCTAGCTGCTGTAGATTATTCCAGTCAATGTAGATCGTATTCGCTACGTCCGCGGCTGCTATGCCCGGATCCCCCGCGTTGCGCATCCACGTATGCGTACCGTGATAGGAGCCGTTGTACATAATAATTTTGTCGCGGCCTGTGGCAGAACGAGCGGTCATCATTGCAAGACTGACAGCATCACTGCCATTTTTAGCGAAAATTGCCCACTCTGCACTGTGGATTGTATCGACCAGTAATTCGGCAAGATCAATAGATAACGTACTGGGTAATGTGGTGCAGTCTCCGTTGCGGCAGGCCTGGAGCGCTGCATCATCAATGTCATTATTGGCGTAACCGCAGATCATGGTCCCATAGGCGGACATGTGGTCAATGAATTTATTGCCGTCGCTATCCCAAATATGAGCACCTTTAGCCTTACTGGCATAGAAGGGGTATGCAGATACCGGCATGTGGCAGCCGCGAGCAGGGCCCAGGTGTCCATAAATACCACCGGGAATAACAGCAGCTGCGCGCGCAAATTCCTCACGATTTGTGGAGTAGTCAAAAATGTCCATGGGTATTTCTCCTTATGGAACCAGATAATGGGAGACACGCCGCAGCATCTTGCTCACAACATTGATATTGGGAACATAGCCGCGTATTGCTATCTTGCCCAGGCCAATGAGGGCATAAACATCAGCACTACCGTCTAAAACAGATTGGAAAGTTTCTTTACTATCGAAGGTTATCCACGAGAGAGGATCAAGGGGAGAGTCGTCGGGGGAGAACGTTAGGTGATGATCTTTAATCTGGCAGGCATACGTCATGTCGGCAGAGGGAATCTCAATAGTGAGACCACCATCGTGCAGAGTGTTCGCAAGTTCCTGCCCAATGGGATCAGTATTGGCAACCTCGCATAATGACGCGAACACAATATATGCCGTAAGAAGAGTTTTGAGGTTCTCTTCCTCTGCCGTTAGTACGCGGTTGGGGGGAGTTTGAAAAATATACGATAGGCGGTCCGTGAGCTCAGTAAAAGGCCCCGTGAGGAAGCTCATGTGGCGGGCTCCCCAGATGGGTACGGGAATACTTTTACCGGCAATCATGGTGTTGACGTGCTCGGGGGAGACAAGTCCAAGACGGAGATCTGCTTTGGACGAGTTGGACGTTTCACTGCGTGCGGTACCGTGATCAAAAATGAGAGTGAGCGGGGTAATACCGGCGGCATCAAAACGTACAGATATGTCGCTGTCTTTGACGATATTGCGCGCAACAGGGTCATTGTTGACCAGCGGGACGCAGGATCGCAGAATGGCGTGCAAATTGATAGAGGCCAGAGTGCGAGTGTCCATTTTTCCTCCTACGGGGTAGGCCACGAATGCTTTCAGTCTAACGGGGGCTTTTCTTGGCAGCTTGGATTTGAGATCTGAGTTATCTTATAAGTTGTCATCTAGCGTTGCTAAAAAACCGTTAGTAGTAGTGAGACGAGTACACTCTCAATGAATGTATAGCGTGAGGCGAGAACAGTTGCCGTAACTGGCAGACGTCATACTGATAGCTAGTACAGAAGCAGTCAGTAGCAGACGGACTAGCCATATACCTCACTGGAAAGGCAATAATGTACCTACTTGACGGTGCTATCCGAAACTATGCCTGGGGCTCCCACCAAGAGCTTGCCGCATTGCGTGGCGCTCCTACCCCCACAGAACATCCGGAAGCAGAAATGTGGTTCGGTACCCACTCCGGGGATCCGGCCCTGCTGGCCACGGATAATGACCGTACTCTGCGTGATGTCGTTGCCGCTGACCCTACCCATGAGCTCGGTTCGGCTACCGCTCATACGTTTGCGGACAATTTGCCGTTCCTTCTTAAACTGCTCGCGGCAGAAGAGCCACTATCGTTGCAGGCTCATCCCAGTTTGGCGCAAGCACAGGAAGGGTACGCGCGGGAGAATGCGCAAGGGGTGCCGTTAGATGCCCCAGACCGGAATTACCACGATCCCAACCATAAACCGGAGCTTATTGTTGGGCTGACGCGATTCCACGCACTAGCCGGCTTCCGTGAACCACAACGCACACTTGAGCTTTTTGACGCGTTAAATGTCCCCCAACTGCAGCCTTATGTTGAAATGCTGCGTGCTGAACCTGATGCTACTGGTATCCGCGCAGTTATGACCACCCTCATCACATTGACGGCAGACCAGTTGCGGGAGTGCATTACTGCCACGCAGGAGGCTGCACAGCGTCTTGTTGCCGCTAATGGGGAATGGGTTGATGAGTCCGTCACGTTCCTCGGTCTCGTCTCGGAATACGGTAATGATGCTGGTGCACTCTGCGCGCTGCTGCTTAATCGCATTACCCTTGAACCCGGTGAAGCCATCTTTATGAAGTCGGGCATGTTGCATGCTTACCTGCATGGTGTCGGCGTGGAGATTATGGCCAACTCCGACAATGTCCTCCGTGGGGGGCTTACCTCCAAGCACATTGATGTTCCCGAATTAATGCATGTTGTGCAGTTCGATGCCCTGCTTGACCCCATTGCACCGGCAGAGAATGTCGTCCTCTCCAGCCACGGTATTGTGCCGGCGGAGGGCATAGAGACCGTGGAATACCTCACCCCGGTTCCCGAGTTCCGTCTCAGCCGTTCTCATCTTGCCCCCTGTAGGGAGAGCCACCTGGGTATCGAGGGGCCGTTTATTGTGCTTGTCACCGAGGGAACTGTCACTCTTACATCTCGCGAGTGCCCGGAAGGACTCAGCGTATCTGCTGGTCATGCTGCTTGGGTAGGGGCGTGGGAGGATCGTCCCACTATTGCGACGGGGGAGAATTCCGCCACCGTGTTTATTGCACGGGTACCGTAAAGCGGTGCAGTCGAAGATATGTAGCAGATACTAGGGAAGACGAGAGGAAATGGGAGGAGACGAATGTTTCACAACGCTTTACTTGTCGCAGTTGAGGGTGTTGATGGTGCCGGAAAAAATACTCTCACCAGGAAAGTCTCCGCTCTGCTGGAATCATCGGGGAAACACGTCTCCCACATAGCATTTCCACGTTATGGAACATTACATGCAGATCTTGCCGCAGCGGCTCTCCACGGAGAAATGGGAGATCTAGTGGAGAGTGCCTACGCCATGGCCACTCTTTTCGCACTAGATCGCCGGGAATCACTACAGCCAGGAGGTGGATTGGCTGCCCTAGTTGATACGCCCGCCCCCGACACACAGGTAGTACAAACAGCGGAGCCTTCGCAGGAAATTTCCCGCATTATTATGATGGACCGCTGGGTCGCGTCTAATGCCGCCTATTCTGCTGCCCGTTTGCGGGAGTCTATTCAGCAGCCTGGGGGAGTAGTGGAATGGGTTGCCGCGTTGGAGTATGGACAATTCCAACTGCCAGCTCCAGACATAACGATCCTTCTGGATGTTCCTGTCGCCTTAGCGAGGAAACGGGCTGCACAGCGGGAAGCCTCCGACACTGCCCGTCGTCGAGATTTGTATGAACACGATAGTTCCCTGCAGGAGCGTACGGCCTCCGCATACCGCGATCTTGCGCACGCTCACTGGTATGGACCGTGGTTATCCGTTAGCGCAGATGTGAATCCGGAAGACGTGGCGCGCGCTATCCTTGCCGCTAAGATAGGAGTGCCTCCCCATCGTGGTTAGGAGGCTTGCATGAGTACAGGAGGAGCCACTATGGCGCATATTCTCATTGTCGATGACGATGAAGCTCTTGCCGAAATGCTCGGTATTGTGTTGGAAAACGAAGGTTTTACCACCACTATCGTCGGTGACGGCAATGAAGCCCTGCGGCTTTACCAGGAAATTAATCCCGATCTCATTCTCCTTGACCTCATGCTGCCAGGTATGAATGGTGTGGATGTCTGTAAAGAGATTCGCCGCTCCTCAGCAGTCCCTATCATTATGCTGACAGCTAAGACGGACACCATTGATGTTGTTCTCGGTCTTGAATCTGGCGCGGATGACTATGTGACGAAACCTTTCAAACCAAAGGAACTTGTGGCACGAGTGCGTGCGCGGCTCCGTCATAATCAAGAGCAGTCTTCCGACGTTCTGACCATTGGCAATGTTTCTATTAATGTGGATGCGCATACTGTTACGCGTGATGGAAAATATGTTTCCCTTACCCCGCTAGAGTTCAATTTATTGAAGGAACTTGCATCTAAGCCGGGTCGTGTTCTCAGCCGCGAGACGCTCCTTGAACACGTGTGGGGATACGATCATGCCGCCGATTCGCGTCTTATTAACGTTCACGTACAGCGACTCCGGTCCAAGATTGAGGAAGACCCAGAAAATCCGAAAATTGTTGTGACGGTCCGTGGTATCGGCTATAAAGCTGGTACTGGAAACTAACCGATGCGGCACCATTTCCACCGCTCCCACAAGCTCGGCGGTAAAACTTCCACTCCCGCAGAGGTTTCCGCGTCCAGCACGGGGGAGAACGGTTCGGCTACACGCTCTCACGCCACTGATACCGTCAGTGATGAAACACCGCAGGAACAGTCTTCCCATACTCTACCGAGGTGGGGTCGTCGTATTTCTCGTTGGGTGAAACAGCACTGGCGGCAGTCTCTCCAATTCCGAACTGTCACCACCACTATTGTGCTGGCTACGCTTATTCTTACCTTGACTCTTTTCGGTCTATCGGCGCAGATTGCTCAGCGTATTCTCGACAGTAAAGTAGCCGGTGCGGAGCGGGACCTTAATACTGCGCGTGTCATTGTGGAAGCTCAGTTGAACGGATCTGACCGGTCCGCTACAGATGAAGCACGCATGACCAATGCCCTGGCAGTTCTTACCGCACAAGGTCCACAAGCTGGGCAGTTATCCGCGAATGCAGGTTCTTTCGTGCCCGTCCTTTATGTTCCGGCAGATGGGTTGCATCATGCTGTTTCTGCTCCCGCTAATCTCACGATCCCCTCGTCCCTAACAAATTTTATTAGTTCGAACCAAGTCTCATATCAGTACTCGCACATGGATTTAGGTGCGGGGGATACCAAAGTTCTCATTGTTGGCAGCCCCACCAATGTAGACATGCCAGACCTCCAGCTTTACCTCATTTATTCACTGGCGGGGGAGGAGAAAACTCTTAACCTCTTTAACACCACCCTCTTTTCGGGCGGTCTGCTTATTGTCGTTCTCATGGGATTCGCCTCCTATTTTGTGTCACGACAGATGGTGCGTCCTATCCGGCAAGCTGCTAATGCCGCCCAGCGTTTCGCCTCCGGCGATCTGGATGCGCGTATGGAGGTGCGAGGGGAAAACGATTTCGCCCGCCTAGGTACATCCTTCAATGAGATGGCAGAGTCGCTGCAGCAACAAATTGTTCAATTGGAGGAATTTGGATCCGCGCAAAAACGCTTCACCTCTGATGTGTCACACGAATTGCGCACTCCGCTAACAACGGTGCGTATGGCCGCCGATATTATCTATGACCACGCAGACGACCTCGATCCGGGCACTGCGCGTGCGGCACAATTGATGGTGAAAGAACTCGATAAGTTTGAATCTCTCCTGAATGATTTGTTGGAAATCTCCCGCCACGATGCCGGTGTTGCCGAGCTCAATTCCGAACGCATCGATATTCGTACGTGTGTCTACTCCGCAGTGGCTTCAGTGTCTGGAGTGGCTGCTTCTACAGATGTTTCCGCAGAGATAGACATGCCGGATGAGCCCGTCATGTGTGAAGTGGATTCTCGTCGAGTGGAGCGTATTCTCCGTAATCTTCTCGCTAATGCCTATGATCACAGCAAAGGAAAACCCGTTATTTTGACGGTGCGCGCCGGCACAGACACAGTCGGCATTTCTGTGCGTGATCATGGTGTTGGCCTCAAACCAGGAGAAGCGAAAAAAGTCTTTGATCGTTTCTGGCGCGCCGACCCATCACGTGTCCGCCAATCTGGTGGAACCGGACTAGGGCTAGCTATTGCAACCCAGGATGCGGAACTCCATGGTGGACGGTTGGAAGCCTGGGGCGTTCCCGGAGAAGGCTCTTGTTTCCGGCTGACGCTACCCCGTGAAGCTGGCCATCCTCTTACTAGTTCCCCAGTGCCACTGCGTTTCCCTGTGGGGGACCAAACGGAAGTGACAGAGCCTATGGCAACAGGCGAAATTCCTTTGAGTATTGTGGCTGATACATCGGAAGCGGATAGCGATACTGACGCATCTGCCGGTGATGATTCTGCCACTACGTCACCTTCTGCAAGCCCCTTACAAGGCGTTGCAGAGGCACCCGTAACAACAGCCGATGTCCCCTCCTCTTCGTCTCACTACACTGCCAGCACGGCTGGCAGTACAACTAGCAGTACAACTAGCAGTATGACTGGTGGTACGGAGGATGATGACTGATGAGTAATCATTTCTACCGCACGAAGCTTCTTCCCCTGCTGTGTGCCCTTCTTCTCCTTGGCGGAACAGTATCGCTAAACGCATGCACCGCTATCCCCTCCGACACCCCGCCGCAATCGCTCGGGCAATTCCGGCGGATGCCCATTACCTTCCATCCTCCCAAACCGCAGCCTGGGCGCTCCCCGGATCTCCTCCTCCGAGATTTCATTCGTGCAGCTGCAGTCCCCACTGATCAACATGCTGCCGCGCGTCTTTTCCTCACCTCTAAAGGCAACGAGGAGTGGAAAAACCACACGACGTTTAAAGTGGTCGATCGTGTGGACGTCAACACCATAGCTACGCCTACTACTGATAGTTTGGTCATGCAGGTGCGTGCCCGCTCCATGGGAGAAGTCGATAAACAAGGGTCCTTCCGCTCCCATATCTCTACATCGACATTTCAGGTAAAGATGCGTCGTATCAATCGACAATGGCTCATTGACTGTTTCCCCGATGAACTTCTTGTCGATAAAGAAGCCTTCATGTCTACGTATGAGTCCCAGTCTGTCTACTATCTGGACTCCACAGGATCGCGCGTTGTCCCTGATCCGCGCTGGCTATATGCGCAAAATAATCGACTGCCAACTATGCTCATGCAGCTTTTGGTGCAGGAGCCGTCACCGCAGCTTCGCACTGTAGTGAATAGTGAATTATCGCCGTCTGTTCATATTTCCGTAGTTCCCGGAATTCAAGGTAATGGAGTTGACGTTGAGATCTCCAACTATCACTCCACATCGGAAACAGCACGTCAACGGCTTGCTGCGCAGATTATTTTCACTTTTGAACGCGCCCGTATTCATGGACCGTTCTACATTAGTGTGAACGGTAGTCCGTTAGACCCCAACCATCGTGACGGGTGGACACCAGCTGATGTCATTCACTATGACCCCATGTTCGCCACCCATAAGAATCCCGTGCACCTGCACGCCATCACATCTGATGGACTGATGAAAGTGACCTCCAACTTGGAACCCGTCAAGGGGCCACTGGGGCACTCGCAGGGTATTCATGCGGCGGCATTCTCGCGTGGGGGCGGCATGATTGGTGTGGTGGAAGAAGTACGCCATAAACAGCACACTGCACTAGAAGTAAAGATGGGTCCGGTAGGAGGACCACTAGTTTCTGTGATGCGCGGCAGTCGCTTCTCGCGTCCTACCTGGGAGCCCACTGGTCAAGACATGTGGATCGTGTCCGGTGATGGGCAACTTAACCGTATTACATGGCAAAATGGGCGCCCCCCACTTGTGACGCGCGTGAACACACACGATCTAAGTAACAAACCTGATTTCAGTACGCTTGCTATTTCTCCAGATGGTGTGCGCATGGCCTACATCTCTGGAGGGAAACTCTTTATTGCCACCGTCTATAACGGCCGCAATGGTGATGTAGCGCTTAAGAATCCACGGCGTATCTATGTTTCCGGGGATGAAGTTGTCCTATCACTTGCCTGGCGAACTGCGACAACACTTATTGTCGGCGGTTCGTTAACAGATCAACCAGTACTGATGATGTCCGTTGACGGTGCCTCCATCACCCCCTTGGGAGTCCGTAACGTCACTGCGCCCGTGTCGGTTGTTGTCGCTAATCCCAGTGGCGTGTACGTACAGGACAGTCGTGATGTGATGCGGCTTGAGCAAGGGTCGGAAGGCTTCTGGCAAGATGTGCCAGCGTTAGTGAATTCCTCCCACGCCATTCCAGTACTGGAAGGCTGATAGAACGCCGTGACATTCTCTGCCGGCCAAGGGCTGCACGAATTACTTGTGCCAGTGCGGTGTGCTGGCTGCGGTGCCCCAGGAGTGGACTGGTGCGAAAAGTGCCACAAACATCTTGCTGGTCCACCGCGCCGTATCCATCCGCGAGTAGCTATTCCCTGCCCCGTGTGGAGTATTTCACCCTATAGCGGTCCAGTTGCCGCAGGTATAGTCGCTCTCAAGGAAGATCGACGGCAAGCGTTAGCACAGCCATTCGGGCAAGCATTAGCGCATGCTGCGGCACAGTTAGTTGCAGCGGGGGAGATTCTGCACCCGGCGGAGAGGCCGTGGCTACTTGTACCGGCCCCGTCTACTGCCCTTTCTATACGGGAACGCGGATTCCACCATGTGCGTGAAATAGCTGAGGCTATGGCCCATACGTTGCAGGGGGCACAGTATGACCAGCTTTCTCAGGGTATTCAGTCTGTTCAGCCTGTTCAGTGGAAACACCCGAGTGGGCAGTGTGATGGGCAAACTGCCTCGCTTGACGCACTGTTGGGAGGCATATCAGGGGAGATAGTTGTGGCGGATGTTCTCCAGGCTGCCCCGCATACTGATGCCGTGGGGCTTACTGCCACTCAAAGGCGTGACAATCTGGCGGGCACTATTACGTGTCATACGCAGGTAGTAGAGCAGTTGGAGCACCTTGCAGAAACTATAACGTCACCCCAGATGACGTCTGCTCCAACAATTTCTAGCAGTAGTGGAATACCGCAAAAAAGAGTATCTCGCTGGGAAATTCTGCTTGTGGATGATGTGACAACAACTGGTGCCACTATAGCGGAGTGTTTTTTCGCCTTGCATAACTGTGGTTTACGCCTCCGAGGTGCATTAACTCTGTGCGCGGCGTAGGCGGCGCATACCTACTGACAAGAAGTTAAATAATAGTTGTGGCAACCCAAAGAACTCTTCTGCAAACCCAGCTACATTGGGAGGTGAAGGGACCGAGATGCTCTGTAGAGGTACTCGGGAGCTTCAGTACCACCGACGCCACCGTGGACAGCGGCAACCGTTAGTGGACCGCGGGCGGTGGCCCGTACAGGAGGTTTGTCATGTCGAAGCGTGATTCCATCCAGGAAGACGACCAAGAACACTTCGGACTGCCCACTGAGGCGGAGGAAGACGAAGGTCTCGTTCCTAACGCCCAAGTTATTATTCACGGGCGCAATGTTGAAGTGCCGGAGCATTTTGCTCGCCGCATTAAGAGCAAGCTGGCTCGCCTAGAACGACTCGATCCCAGCATTATGCGATTTGAGGTAGAGCTTCGTCACGAAAAGAATCCGCGTCAGTCTCGCGTTCGCGACCGGATAGAGATTACTGGCCACCGCAAGGGCGCCCCCGTGCGTGCTGAAGCGGCGGAAGATAGCTTCTATGCGGCACTCGAGTCCGCCTGCGACAAGCTTGAGCGTTCCCTTCATAAGGTGAAGGCACGCCGTCGCATTGCACGGTCTGGCCACCGCACTCCCACTTCTTTGCACGAGGCATCTGCAGCATTTGTAGATGATGATGTGAAGGCGATCAAAGTTGACAATAAAGATGCCGCTACACGTGCTACTGAAGCAGACTTTGGTGAGGTAGATACCTATGCGGATCTTGTTGAGGATGATCTCCCCGGGCGTATTGTGCGTCGCAAAGTCCACCCGGATGATCCCATGACGGTAGATGATGCCCTGTACCAAATGGAGCTAGTGGGGCATGATTTCTTCCTCTTCCACAACTCTGAAACTGATAAGCCGTGCGTGGTTTACCGCCGTCGAGCCTATGATTATGGATTAATTACCCTCGGCGAATAATGTAAATCGCGAATAATCAGTAAGATAGAGACCGGCTGTATTTACCAGTGCAGCCGGTCTTTATTCTGTTCACGCAGCAGGACCGAGACACCCGTCAAACTGTCAATTCATGAGGACGTTATAACTGTGGCTGTTTTGTCGAAGATTCTCCGTGTTGGTGAAGGTCGTGTGGTCAAGCGACTGAGTAAGCTCGCTGACGATATCGTGTCCATGGAGGACGACTACGCTGACCTAACGGATGACCAACTCCGTGCCAAAACCGAGGAATTCAAGGATCGCATCGCCGACGGCGAAACTGTCGATGATCTGCTCCCAGAAGCATTCGCAGTGGCTCGTGAGGCTTCCTGGCGCGTCCTTGGGCAGAAGCATTACCCCGTTCAGATTATGGGTGGTGCCGCCCTCCATGAGGGTCAAGTTGCGGAGATGAAGACCGGTGAAGGTAAGACCCTCACCTGTGTGCTTCCCGCCTACCTTAATGCCCTCGAGGGGAAGGGCGTTCACATTGTTACTGTGAACGATTACCTCGCCAAACGTGACGCCGAGTGGATGGGTCGTGTGCACCGCTTCCTCGGCCTTGAGGTGGGTGTCATTCTCTCCGACATGGAGCCGGAGGAGCGTCGCAAAGCATACAACGCCGACATCACCTACGGCACAAACAACGAGTTTGGCTTCGACTATCTGCGCGACAATATGGCGCACTCCACTGATGACCTGGTGCAGCGTGAACACCATTACGCCATCGTGGACGAAGTTGACTCTATCCTCATTGACGAAGCCCGTACTCCTCTTATTATTTCTGGCCCCTCCGACTCCTCTAGCCAGTGGTATCAAGAATTTGCCCGCCTTGCTCCCATGATGGAGAAGGATAAACACTACGAAGTTGATATTCGGAAACGTACCGTCGGTATCACTGAAGCTGGTGTGGCTTTCGTCGAAGACCAACTAGGCATCGATAACCTCTACGAATCTGCGAACTCCCCCCTAGTGTCCTACCTCAACAACTCCATCAAGGCGAAGGAACTCTTCACCCGCGATAAGGACTACATGGTTGTTGACGGTGAAGTTCTTATTATTGACGAATTCACTGGCCGTGCACTGGCAGGACGCCGCTACAACGAGGGCATGCACCAGGCTATTGAGGCCAAAGAAGGGGTAGAGGTAAAGGCAGAAAACCAGACCCTCGCCACCATCACCCTGCAGAACTACTTCCGTATGTACGACAAACTCGCCGGTATGACGGGTACTGCAGAAACGGAAGCAGCCGAGCTGCACCAAATCTACAAACTTGGCGTGGTACCTATCCCCACCAATAAGCCACTTATCCGTAAGGATCAACGCGACCTCATCTACAAGACGCAGGAAGCTAAGTTTGAGGCTGTCGCCGACGACATTGCGGAACGCCACGAAAAAGGCCAGCCGGTGCTGGTCGGTACCGTTTCCGTGGAACGCTCCGAATATCTCTCCAAGTTGCTGCAGAAGCGCGGCATTAAGCACAATGTTTTGAACGCTAAGCGCAACGCGGAAGAAGCCTTGACCGTTGCTTCCGCCGGCCGTGTTGGCGCCGTCACCGTGTCTACGAACATGGCTGGTCGTGGTACGGACATCGTGCTCGGTGGTAACCCCGATGTGCTTACTGACGCCGCTCTTCGTAAACGTGGCCTAGACCCCGTTGAAGATGAAGAAGCCTATCAGCAGGCATGGGAACAAGAGATTATCAACCAGCGTAAGAAAGCTGAAGAAGCAGCGGAGAAGGTTCGCGAAGTAGGCGGCCTGTACGTTATTGGTACGGAGCGTCACGAATCTCGTCGTATTGATAACCAGCTGCGTGGTCGTTCTGGCCGTCAGGGAGACCCCGGCGAAACTCGTTTCTACCTTTCCCTGGGTGACGATCTTATGCGCCGCTTTAATGGCCGCGCTGTCGAAACCCTCATGGAGCGCCTGCAGGTACCGGATAATCAGCCTATTGACTCCCGTATGGTCACGAAGGCTATTAAGAATGCACAGACTTCTGTGGAGTCCCAGAACTTCGAAATTCGTAAGAATGTTCTGAAGTACGACGATGTGCAGAATAAACAGCGTCAAGTTATCTACGCCGAACGCAAGCGCATTCTGGAAGGCGAAGACTTACAGGAACAAGTTGAAGCAATGCTCGACGAAGTTCTGGAAGCCTACGTCAAGGGTGCCACTGAGAACGGGTACGTGGAAGACTGGGATCTTGATTCCCTATGGACGGCACTCCGCCAGCTTTACCCAGTGGGTATTGACTACCAGGATCTTATTGACGGCGATGAATATGGCCAGCCCGGAGACCTTACCGCCGAAGAACTCCTGCTCGCTATCCGTGCAGATGCACGTGCCGCCTACGAGGCCCGCGAAGAAGCCATCGAGGCTATTGGCGGCGACGATGCCATGCGGCAAGTAGAGCGTTCCGTTCTCCTACAGGTCCTCGACCGCAAGTGGCGTGAACACCTCTACGAGATGGATTACTTGAAGGAAGGCATTGGCCTCCGTGCCATGGCGCAGCGTGACCCGCTGACGGAATACCAGCGTGAAGGTTACGAAATGTTCGACACCATGATGGACGGCTTGAAAGAAGAGTCTATCGCCTACTTGTTCTCGGTGGGTGTGGAGCCGGCAGACAATCGTACCGACGCCCAGCGTCGCGCTGACGAAGAAGCCCTGCGGAAGACAATTCGTGCAAAAGGCGAAGCGAAAGCCGCTCTGCGTGCCGCTGCCATGAGCCTGGCCGGACCCAATGAACAAGGGGATCTGTCCAGTAACCAAGAGGAGCAGCAGCCTGTGCCGCGGTCACGTGCACAGCGTCGTGCCGCCAAGCGTGCTACCCGCAAGAAGGGTAATATTCGCCAAAAGTAACGTGTGCTAGTCGCCGTTACCCACGGGTTACAACCAGCGTAAAGGTGGGAGATCAGCATCATGCCGATCTCCCACCTTATGTATTTATTGTATTTATGTGAGGTAATCCACTCTTTGACCAGCCTCATAGAAGCTCACGTGCAGCCTAAATGAAGTTGAAGGCTGTCAATCTCCATTTGCTTTCGCGGCGTTCTGCAGCTCCCGCGAATGCTTTCACACGCTTACCGTCCCGATATGTTCCGCATATTTCTACACGCAGATCCGCTTCAGCTGTAATTGCATTACTGGGTTTCGCCTGTTGGCCGGGGCGAAGCGCAGCATGGTATCCAGGGGGTAATTGTCTTTCCTGTGCACGCGCTTCCGCAGATTCCTGTGGGTTGAGCCGTCGCGCTCGTAGGTGGAGGCGAAGGAGACGTAATGGTGCGGGCTGTAATGCGGGTATTCCTGGGTTTGTCTGTGATTGGCCCGTCAGCGTGATAAGAGCGTGATTACGCTCCGCGGAAAAGTGCTCCACATTATCCAGAATTTCTGGGGTAACAAAGCTACGAAGATGGCTGAGGGGGCGGCGGCGATCAACGGTTTCTAAAAGTTGCTGGACAACGTGCTGTACGAAAGCACTGGATGCGCGATAGTCCTGGGGTTTAAGTGCTTGCCGGAAGAGCTCTGTGGCGTCATTTTGGGTATTGCCGCTTAGCATAGTGGTGATGGTGGATGCGTCAACGGGTGGGGTAGTGGATGCATCTTTGACGTCTGTCTGCGCATTTTCCGGTGTGGGGGTGTGTGGTGACGCCACAGTAGCGTTGCTGGTGCTACAGGCCCATGTTGGTTGTTGTGTGTAGGGGTGTGCAAAGCGAAAATTAGTGGTGGACGCGTTAGTGGTGGACGCGGTGGATGCGGCAGACATTGTGGGGTGGGGAGAGGCTGCGGTGTTGGCGTCGTGGAGGGAACTGGGCACTGATAATCCTTTGCGTAGGTTACTGCGGTGATTATGGCAAAGGCGATGTGTTTGTGGGGGAGCTACTTTGTGGCTATTTCTTTGGGAAAGGGGGTGGCGGAGTTTTCTGTGCTGCTATAAATGCAGGTTGTAGTGGGTATAAAGGGGTTGTGTGAAGGATAGCGTCGAATGCTAAAAAGGAAGAAAAATTGTGAAGATGGGGTCTTTGCGTATAAGAGACTCTATGGATGGGGGCTCGGTTGTATACACTGGGAGGGTGACTATGCGCGGATTGATCATAGATTATGCAGGTGTTCTAGAAGGTCCTACTGCTGATGCGGAAAGCTGGAAGCTGCTCCTTTCAGAGCTTCGTATGAATGGCATTGGCATTGCGATACTTTCTAACAGTGATTCTTTTGACGTGCCAGCGGACCTAGCCCGGTGGAAAGAAACCGGCTACGTTGACGAGATCGTCTTGTCATCTGAGATCGGTGTTGAGAAACCCGATTTTGAGGCGTTCTACGCGGCTGCGCGTGCCCTGGGCGAGGACCACAAAGACTGTGTGTGCGTGGATGATTCTATTGAGAATGTTCACGCGGTTGTCCAAGCGGGCCTCATAGCCGTGCTGCATACAGCGTATGAGCGCACGGAAGCACAACTTCGTCCCCTTTTTAACCTGCACTAATGCGCATCTACATACCGGCAATGCTGACGGATCTCCACCGCTTTGTCGATGATGAGACGGTGCTTGTCCGCGGCGGGACTGCGTTTGCTCTTACCCCCACGCTACGGGAACAGTATGTGTCTGATGATGACGAACAACTAGAACATATTGCTTTCCTGGATGCGGCCCGTGCCTCACTTCGTATTTTGACGGGTGCCGCGGGGGATCCTCTCCCCACGGGGGCAGCGTCACGGAAACGCGTTGTTATTTCCGCAGATGTGGACGATAAATCTGTCACTTGCCGTCCTGATCTCGACTGTGCAGTAGTGCGTCTAGCGGAGGAAACAATACCTGCTAGCTGTGTTGCTGCTGTCCATGTTGATCTTGATGTGGCCGGTGACGCTGTTACTGCTGCACTTAATGTTATTGATGCGGCTGACCTGGGGGATGAGGATGCGGAACTTACCGTGGGAGATGCGGAAGATGTTGAATTGGCCTGGTATGCGCCGGAAGAGGTAGCTTTCCTGCTGGACCTCTCAGAACTGGCCTAGCTCATTCGGCTAGCCCGGATAATTCGGCTAGCTGTGGTGGTCTTGTCAGTCCTGGTCTATACCTAAACTCCAAGCATCATTACTGTGCAGAGCAATAAGGAGCATCCGTACCGCCTGAATACGTCGCGCCAGGGGAGAATCCTCCGGCTCGCGGGCCAGGGCTTCATCCCAGGCGCAGTCTTTGTCGAAGGGTTCGCCGCGGTGTGTGCAGCCGCGCGGACAATTCTCGGACAGGGCGGAAAGATCGTCAAAAGCCCCCACCACTGTTTCTACCGTGACGTGCGCTAAGCCGAAAGAGCGAATACCGGGGGAGTCGATCACCCACCCGCCCCCGGGTAGCTCCATCGCCATTGATTGAGTGGACGTGTGTTGCCCTTTCCCTACTTTGGAGACGTCTCCGGTGGGGCGTTCTGCTTCCGGTACCAGACGGTTGACGAGTGTTGATTTACCTACCCCGGAGTGTCCGATAAGGGCGGTAACGTGTCCGTTTAGATAGGTGAGGAGGGTGTCGGTGGGGTCGCCTGTTCCGCAGACGACTGCGGGAAGATCCAGTCCGGTGAACTGGGTGAGAAAAGCGGTGGGGTCAGCGAGGTCGCTTTTTGTCATGCAGAGAATGGGGCGGATACCGGCCGCGTAGGCGGCAATGAGGGCACGCTCAACGAATCCTTCACGCGGGGGTGGGTTCGTTGCTGCCACAACAATGAGGAGCTGGTCAGCATTGGCGACGACGATGCGCTCATAGGGGTCAGTGTCGTCGGCGGTGCGGCGGAGGACCGTGTCGCGGTCATGGAGGCGCACAATGCGGGCAATGGCGTCCGGGCTGCCGGAGAGGTCCCCCACAATGTCCACCAGATCGCCCACCACCATGCGTTCACGGCCAAGTGTGCGGGCACGAATACAGGTGACGCGGGTGCCGGCTGGGCTGCGCTCCCCGTCGGGGTCATGGGTGTTGCGGGGGGCGTCGTCGAGGAGTGCGCACAACCATCGTCCGCGGTCGATGGTAACAATGCGGGCGGTGACGGCGTCAGTGTAGCTGGGGCGCTTTTTCGTGCGCGGTCGGGAGGTGCGCTTGGGGCGAATGTGGACGTCGGACTCATCATAATCGCGAGTGCTGCGCCCACGGCGTGGGGTACTCAGAGCCATACCTCCCTAACTGTTTGGCCGTTGGCTACTGTGTGCCCGTTGGCTACTGTTTGCCCGTCGGATACTGTGTGCTCGCTGGATAGGGCCGGCCCGCCAGATAGGGTCGACCATGCTTCGGCGAAGCCCGGCAGGGTTTTACTGGTGGTCTCAATATCCTGCACAGTTACCCCTGGTACGTGCAGGCCAAGAATAGCGCCAGCTGTCGCCATCCGGTGGTCGGCGTAGCTATGCCATTCGGCTCCGTGAAGCTGCGCGGGGCGAATGATAAGTCCATCGGGGGTTTCTTCGGCGTCCCCGCCAAGTCTGTTGATCTCTACAGCAAGGGCATTCAGGCGGTTCGTTTCATGCCCACGCAGGTGCGCTATACCGGTCAGTTTCGTGGGGGAGTCCGCGCAGGCGGCTAAAGCGGCCACGGTGGGGGCCAGTTCCCCCATGCTGTGCATATCGAGCTGGGGAATACCATGTAGTTGCTGTGGCCCGGTGACGGTGAGCCCCGCATTGGTGAGGTCTACCTGGCACCCCATCTGGGTGAGAATATCGCGAATAGCATTGCCGGGTTGTGTAGTGCGTTGTGGCCAATCAGCGATGGTGACGCTGCCCCCTGTGACAGCTGCGGCGGCAAGGAAGGGGGTGGCGTTGGAGAGATCCGGTTCAATATCCCAATCGTGGGCGCGGATCTCACCTGCGGACACGCGCCACGTGTTGGGGATACTCGTATCCACCGTGATGCCGTGTGTGGCTAGCATATCGATGGTCATGGTGAGGTGCGGCTGGCTGGGAACAGCCTCTTTCCCCACGTGATGAATACAGACACCGTGCTCAAAACGGGCACCGCAGAGCATCAGGCCGGAAATGAACTGGCTGGAGGCGGAAGCATCAAGCGAAACATTCCCGCCGGTGACGTGCCCGGTGCCTACCACAGTGAACGGTAGACCATCGCCGGTGATGGTAACTCCTAGATCGCGGAGGGCGTCAAGAACGGTGGAAAGGGGCCGTTGCTTGGCTTGCTCGTCCCCATCGAAGTAGGAGTCACCCTCTGCGAGGGCGGCGACGCCGGGTAAAAAACGCATGAGGGTACCAGCCAGCCCACAGTACACATTCCCGCCGGTGAGAGGGTGTGGAATCACATGCAGGGTGGTGGCAGGTCGAGTAGCCGCCGCACCTGCTAGGGCATCATCGGGAATGATCTCCATAATTTCCGTCCCCAAATGGCGGAGAGCAGAAATCATGAGATCAGTATCCCGGCTGCGGAGAGCCCCAGTAATAGTGGAGGGGCCATCTGCCAGTGCCGCCAGGATAAGTGCCCGGTTGGTGATGGATTTGGATCCCGGCACGTGCACAACAGCAGAGAGCGGTGCAGGGCAGTGCGGCGCGGCATACAGGGTGGGGCTCATAGTCCTATTATCGCATGGGTTACAGCACTATATGCGTAGAGCAGTAGCACTGTGTGTAGTAGCCCCTTTCCCCGTCCCTCTATTCCGTGGACACAGTCGGGTGTTGCGCGGCTGCCGCCTCCATATCGTCCCACCGCTGCAAGAGGTGCGCGAACGTACTGGTGTTGTCCGCTGCCAGAGTATGCGGGTCGCCCTTCTCTACAACGCGGCCTTCTTCCATCACAATGACATTGTCCGCATCTAAAGCGCTTGCGGGCTGGTGTGTGATCTCAATAATGGTGTCAGTGGGGCGGGCTGCTCTTATGCTTTCGCCCACCTGGCGGGCTAGTTCCGGGTTAAGGTGCGACGTGTATTCATCCAGCACCAGCACATGTGCGTCGGTGAGGAGTGCGCGGGCAATCGTAAGACGCTGCGCCTGCCCACCGGACAGCTCTTTGCCGAATTCACCCACTGGGGCATCGAGCCCACGGGGGTTCTCCTGCACGTCTTTATCCATGCCGGCAATGCGTAGCGCTTCCCACAATTCCGCATCGGTGGCGTCCACTTTAGCGAGACGCAGATTGTCGGCAATAGACATGTTAAACAGGTGGCTGGACTGGCTGACTTCCGTTATTCCCGCGCGCAGATCATCAGGGTTAATGCTGGTAGTAGTGGCACCGTTAATGGTGATGTCGCCAGAATCCGGGTCGAAATGGCGCAGCAGCATGTGCACCAGCGTGGACTTACCAGAGCCGGAGACACCCACTACCGCAGTGTGTTGGCCACCGGGGAAGTCGACAGAAACGTCCCGCAGGGCGGGTTTCCGCACACGCTGTACTTCCACACCACGATCAGCATCATCAAGGTCGCGAACGGTGTCCGTCATACCGGGGTAGGCGAAGCTGACATGATGGAAACTAATGGTGTCAATGGGGCCGGCGGGCAGGGGATCCCCACCCTCCGGGACGAACGGTTCACGGTATTTGATAACGCTCATGCGTTCGGCGGCGGCAAAGGAGCGTTCCAAATCGTCGGCGAAATCTTCTGTACCGCGGGCCGGGGTGAAAACTCCCAATGCCACTGTTGCGCAGATAGCCAGGTGGGGAATGCTGAGGTCGCCGCGGCGAACAGCGTCAGCACCAACAAGTACAGTGGTCACAACTGCGAAAAGGCGGAGGCCCTCACAGAGACTGCGACGGATACCGGAGGTGAGGCGGTTCGCGAAAGCAGCATTGCCAACCTCTTCGGAAATACGGTCAGTTTCGGCGAGGCGACGATCCCCATAGCCGAATCCGAGGACTTCCCGCATGCCCTGTGTAGTGTCGGTGAGATGCTGGGTGAGGTCACCGCGGACGCGCAGCATGTGGCGGGCTGCCCGGTGTGCAGGGCCCGAGAAAGCAAAGGGCACAACATAGCCGGCAAGCGCCACGAAGGGCAGAATAATGAGAGCTGCCGTCCAACTGATATGGACGCCTAACCAGATGAGGGTACCGAGGGGGACAACGACGGCTGCCACAGCGGGGGCACCAGTGTGGGCGTAGAACACTTCAATGCGGTCATTGTCTTTAGTGGCGCGGGCCAGCAGATCCCCCGACTTAGTGGTGTGTTGAATGGCGGGTGCCTGCGGCCAGATCTTGTTGAAGAAATCAGTGCGGAGAAGTTCTAGGGAACGGAAGGCGCAGAAGTGGCCCAGGAATTGCTCCAGGTAGCGCATAAGCGCCTTAATGAACGCAATGCCGATCATCCACCCGAATGTCACTCCGGCTGTGTGGCTCACGAAGCCAGTATCGGGTGTGGGGTGAGTGTATTCCATGCCGATGGTGGCCAGCCCCCAGGCGCCCAGGGAGATAAGGACAATGCCGAGTGTTTGGTCGATAATGCGGCAGAGAGTGCTGAAGGCGAGGGGCCACATGACGGGCTTGGTCACACTAATAAGCTGGTGGGCTAGTTCACTGCGTTTTATCATGAGTGTTTCTCCTCTACCAGGGTGCCGTCACGGAGGACGAGGATACGGTCAACATCGCGGAGGGCGGTGGGGCGGTGGGCAATGGTCAGTACTGTTTTATCGCGTCCGACTTCCTCCATGGAGGCGAGGATAGCTGCCTCAGAGTTGATATCAACGTGGGAGGTGGGCTCATCAAAAACCATGATGGGGGCGTCGGCGAGGATCGCCCGGACGATCGCCAGCCGTTGTGCTTGCCCACCGGAGAGGGAATAGCCGCGTTCCCCAACTTCCGTGTTGAGCTGCTCCGGCATGGTGCGAATATCGTCCGCGAGAGCGGCAGTTTCGAGAGCCTTCCACATTTCTTCCTCAGTAGCGTCGGGTTTCGCAATGCGGAGATTGTCGGCGAGTGTGCCGGTGAAAAGCCAGGTAGTTTGGTTGACGGCGGCAGTGCCGGAGCGGATCTGTGCAGCGGGGACTTCACCCACGATCTTGCCGTCTACGGTGACGGAGCCAGTGCGCGGGACCAGGTCGCCCAGCACTAGGCCGGCCAGGGTGGATTTGCCACCACCGGATGTTCCAACTAGCCCCACGTGTTCACCGGGGGCAATGTCGAGGGTGAGGTCGTGTAGTACCTGCTTGGCGTCATCGTCTGCACTGTAGGCGAAAGTGACATTGTGGAGGGTGATGGCGCCGGGCTGGGCGCTGGCTGCTGCGTCGGCGTGAATGGCGGGGTCGGCAGCGCGCTTTTCGTCGCTAATAACTTGGTAGGCGGATTTTTCGGCGAGGAAGGCGCGGGCTTTTCGCTGTGCGGCCAGGCCTCCCATACCAACATAAAAGAACTGCCCAATGCGGTCGAGTGGCTCCAACATGATGGTGGAGAGGAGGACGACGGCAATGGACTGGCCAACAGTGATGTCTCCGTCTTTGAGTGCCTGGTAGGCGAGGAAGGTGGAGAGGGTAATCATGGCGAGGGAGAAAACAGCGTCTACTACGAAGATAACAAGCTGGTTGCCGAAGAGGAGTTTCATCATGCTGACGCGGTTGTTTTCGCCAATGTCAGATAGTTGTTTGGAGATTCGTTTGGCGGCGCGGAAGGTGCGCAGCGTGGTGAGTCCTTGGATGGCGTCTAGGTAGGTGGAGGAGAGTTCCCAGCGGGCGCTTACTGTTTTTCCGGAGACTTTGCGGAAGACCATCTCAAAGCTGCTGATAAGAAGGGGAACGGCGGGAATGGTGAGGGAGAGCCAGCCTGCTATTTCCCAGTCAATTGTGAAGCCGATCATGAGGATGGTGATGACGGGTGCCAGCATGGATCCGATCATGGGGCCCAGGAATGTTTGCCGGTAGTAGGCGATGCGCTCGGTGTCGTCGGTGAGGAGGCTGACGATACTGCCGGTGCGTTCTGCGGAACGTTCTTGTGTGCCTAGGTCCATGAGGTGATGGACGAGTTTGCGGCGGAGATGGAGTTCTTCCCACGCTGCGGACGTTTGGGTAAGGAAGAGGCTGAATCCCACGATGAGGGTGGAGAGGAGTGCCAGTATGATGATGCCGGCGATGGTGCCTCCGCCCACGGTTGTGCCGTCGTGGGCAGCGTCAATGGCTTTTCCTAGGAGGACAAAAAGGCCACCGGTGGAAGCGGTGGTGATAAGTCCAAGAATGAGGGATAGGCGGATGACGCGGGATCCGGCGCGGGTGCCGAGAGGTTCTTTTGGCGTCTTCTGTTGAGTCTTTCGACTCTTCGTGGTCTTCGCCATGAAGTCTCCAATTCAGTGCAATATAAAACGCTGTTGAGAAGAATAAAAATTTTTAAATGAGGTTTGCCTACACTTAGTATTTATACACTACAAACAGTCTATGCGACACATTGTCTCTAAAATATATTTCTAAAATAGTGTGTCTTTCTCCCATAGCGATAAAACATTAGAGAGACATTATGGGAGCACCTAAAAGGTATATATAAGGACGCATATTAAAAGAAGTGTGAAGGAATCACTACAGCGCTGATTACTGCGCTGCAATGTCTGCCACGATGGCATCCGTTAGAGCAATGAGGTCAGCAGGCGCAATTTCAATATCGCATCCGCGTCGCCCACCAGAAACATAGATGTTATCCCACAGGAGAGCACTCTCATCAATAACGGTACGAAGCTTTCTTTTCTGGCCCAAGGGAGATATTCCACCAGCAACATACCCAGTAGTTTTTTCGGCAAGATCTACGGCTGCCATGTGCGCTTTAGAAGCACCTAAAGCAGCGGCAGCTTTTTTAACAGTGAGCGTTGTGGTCACGGGAACAACAGCAACCGCCAGCGGTGACTCACCCGGAGCAGGTTTCCCCGCCAACTCAATAACAAGTGTTTTGAAGATCTGTTCCGGCTCCACCCCAAGACGCTCCACCATAACGTCCGCCGCTTCTTTCCCATAATGGTCCGATTCATTGTCATACGTGTGCACACGGTAAGGGATAGATGTTTTAGCCAGTGCAGCAAGAGCCGGAGTATTAGCAGGAGAAGAAGCAGATTTTTTCACGCCCTCCACTCTACTTCTACGCTCTCAGCAACTTGTAGTAATGCGTGGAATATCACGTATTGAGGGAGTGTTGCTCGGGGTAGAAGGAGGTGACAGTGTCAACTATGTCAACTATGTCAGTAGTGCCAACTGCACCAGCAATGTCAGCACCGGTAACTGTATCTGCGGTAAGTGCGTCTAACGGTCTGGTGGGGAATGGTGGGAGAAACCGTGAGGCTATTCTCTTCGCGAAGATCTACTCTCAGTCGCTAAACTTAGAGAGTATTGTTTCTTCTGTTCGTCGTGTTGTGTGTCGTGTTGCGCGTCGCACTTCGTTAGTAAAGGTTAATCCCGTCAATACAGCATCTGCCCCAGTTCGCTCCGATCAAACGGAGGCTGAGTTAGCCCTGCGTTTCGAACGTGATGCGTTACCTCTTTTGGACCAGTTATATGGCGCAGCTATGCGAATGACGCGTAATTCTGTTGACGCTGAGGATCTCCTTCAAGAAACCTATGCCAAAGCATTCTCTGCCTTCTCCTCCTACCGTGAGGGGACGAATCTGAAAGCATGGCTCTACCGCATTATGACGAATACGTACATTAATGCGTATCGGAAGAAGCAGCGTCAGCCCTACCAATCGACTACTGAAGATATGACGGATGCGCAGGTCGCAGAGGTAGCAAATCATCATGCTACGGGTCTCCGCTCTGCAGAGGTAGAGGCATTAGACAACATTCCTAACGAGTCCATTAAAGAGGCTCTTAATGATCTGCCGGAAGATAGGCGGATGGTGGTCTATTACGCGGATGTAGAAGGACTGCCATATAAGGAGATCTCCGAGATTATGGATACTCCTATTGGGACTGTTATGTCGCGATTGCATCGCGGTCGAAAACAATTACGTGAGTCTCTTCGTGAAGTGGCTCAAGCTGCGGGTATTGGTTGAGAGGAGGGAAACTGTGAGTCTCCAAGGACGTAATCTACTAGCCGATAGCAGTGATACTGACCAGTGCTGTACTACAGATGGGTGCCATTGCTCGGGCAACCCTACTCAGCGATCATGCCCGGTTCATCGCGCCTACGCCATACTCGATCCCAATCTAAAAAAGTATGACTCACTGGATTGCTCAGTGGTTGTTTATGATGTCCACCGACTTTTACATGAGCTTACTGATGATGACAAAGCTCAAAGAGTAAGGCAAGAACTCTCTGAGTGCCCCTGTGGTACTGAACTTATAGAGATGGAGGGGAAGCTTCGGCGGAAGCTACACACTGCGTGTGAAGAGCATGCTCCCGATAGTGTGCGGGAGAGACTTTGCGAGCATGTTCATCAGTGGTCGCACGAATCCCAGGCTTCTTGTGCTGCTGACTATAGTGAACGTACTGATAAACAGGACGACGATCAGCAGAATAATCAGGATGCTAGTAAGTAAAGACAATGCGGGACGTTTTCAGAAGTTTCTCTGAAAACGTCCCGCATGTATATGTGGTGTTTCTGTAAGTTCTGTATAGACGGAAAGGCAGGTAATGCGAGCCGTTTATGCAGTTACTTACGTTATTTAAGCGTTTGGCCGCTTTCCATGATTGGCCCTGCTACCTTTACGGGCACGCTTTTTACGTCCACGCTTTCCCATAGTTGCCTCCTTGGTTCGTGTGGTGTGCACCATGCTCCGAAACGAACCACGAGGTCGTCGAAGTCTCAGTACAAAGTGGAACGCAGATTATTCTTGCACTACCAGACGGTTCCACGCAATTAGATAAGGACTGTCTTCATTGGCAGAGGGGGCAGAAGACACGTTAAGAGGGATAGTTTGTTAGACAGCGCTGCGGGTACGGAGACGAGCCTTGCGACGCTTGAGGGCGCGTCGTTCTTCTTCGCTCATGCCGCCCCAGACTCCGGCATCCTGGCCAGATCCAATGGCCCAAGCAAGGCACTGATTGGTGACAGGGCAGCGATTGCACACCAGTTTTGCAGAGGCAATCTGGGCAAGGGCGGGACCGGAGTTTCCTACAGGGAAGAAAAGTTCGGGGTCTTCGTCGCGGCAGAGTGCTTCGTGTCGCCAATCCATGGTCAATGCTCCTTACTGAAGTCACAAAATGGTGAAAGTGTCTAGTTTGGGGGAGATACCAGCATGTGTAGGCTGGGAAAATTGGGGGTAAGAACAGGTTAAGTTCTCCTGCACACTCGTTAAATCCTGTCACGATTAAGATGAATGTCAAGAGATTTTTTATTAATGTGACACAAGTAACAAATAATTTTTGTAAGAGATATACATCACTACTAAGAAATGCCTTTTTACCTGGGGTTCTATGAATATGCAGGTAAATGCAATATATAAGAATAAATTAAAAATGAGCGCATATGATATTTACAATGCGCTTATGTGTCCGAATAGTAAACACGAAGATTTTTACCAGCATCGATAATTTGATAACACAATGCAACAATACTGCGGCACTAGACCTATACAGTGCTGCGGCACTAAACCTATACAGTCAGGCTATGCGGGTGCAAGACCTAAAACTTTATCTCCTTGCTGCGCCACAATCGTTCCACCCACAACTATCACTTTGTTAATAGACGGTCCTGGAACGGGTAAGAATCGAGCTTTCTCCCCGGTGTTTCCGTCAAGGAGTGCGAGTCCCCCACGAACAGGGGCTACAAGCCAATGGAGTGATCCCACCATGTCAGAAAGAACTGCCGGGGTGCCTGTAATGTGTGCGGTACTCCATTTCAGCGCAAGAGTTTCCGCATCAAATGAATAAAGATTCTCTCCATCACTCCAGAACAGGGACTTATCTGTCCGCACAATGGGTACTCCCAGCAAAGATGCTTGCCCAAAACTACTCTCCATAGTTTTCGCTACATGCACAAGAACGGGAGAATCCTCCTCATCCTCCCCCTGCTCATGGCGGAGAATGACGAAATGCGGCGCAGGTTCCTCCAAATACAGAAGAGCCTGCGATCCCGTTACCTCAATAACGGCCCCATGATGGGCGTCAGTTAACCACGTTCCCTCTGTTTCTGGGGTGGTGTCTTCCTCGGGTACAGCTCGGAAAAAAGTGAAACGCAGGGACGTATCTCCTGGGCAGCGCTGCAACACGCCAATGGAATCATTATTTTCAACAGCGTCTGCTATGGAACAGTGTGGCTGTTTTTTCTGTTCCGGTTCCAAAGGTGTTTCACTGGGGCCGACGAGAAGTGTTCTCACCATATCGCTGCGCCAGGATTCAACGGTATGTGGACCAATGGATAAAACATGCTGGCCGCCAGTGACAATACGCGGATGGGCAGGAGAAAAACCGCTACGGGAAGGCCCATGGTGGCCATTACTGCCGCGGAGAAGCATGACATCACCACACCCACCGGAAAACTGCCACACACTAATTGCCTCGCCCCACGCAGACTCAAGACCGCAGAGACTCCTATTGCGGTGGTATTCCCACACCATTTCGCCGGTTGCTGGGCTACGCCCAACAACCGTGTCGTGGCTACCAGTCACAATCACCGGTCCAGCAGTTAACGGACCCCGAGTGAGGCTCCCCCGCGTTAGTGGTGAAGAGGCCTCCCACAGTACCTTAAGGCCTGTCGGTTCACGCGTAATGGGCGCTCCCATGGTGGGGTGAGCACCATGTTTAAGCGTTGTATGGGCACGGTCACCTGTCACCCAGACAACCACAGCCGCCACTATCACAAGCACTGTTATGACAGCTACCGCCACCATATCTCCAGGACGGTGCCGCTCTGCGGGAACTCTCACAGTATGAGGACGACGCTGTGACTGTGACGTGTGGAAGGCCACGAAGCCTCCTAGTCAGTAGCGGAATTCTGGGAAGAAGAATGGCGAGTACGACGCCGCCGACGGCGACGCGTTCCCTGGCTCTGCTGTTCTGGTGCGTCACCATTCTTTTCGGTAGTACGCTGACGAGCGCGTCCACGTATCTCCCGGCGTTCAGTAGTGTCACCGCTCTTCCTGTTACCGCGGTCGCGGCGATGGTTATTGCCTCCACCACGTCGGTTGCCCTGTCCAGAGCGTCCAGCATGTCCAGAATGAGAACGGCCACGCCGGCGCGGCGCCCCGATAAGTTCCTGCGCCGGGCCCACTTCACCTGTTACGTCAGGGTCAATATCGAGATCCGTATACAGATGAGCGGAGGTGTGATAGGTCTCTGCCGGCTCGCCCTTACCTAAGTCGAGGGCTTTATCGATGAGCATCCAGCGGGGGATATCGTCCCAGTCCACCAGGGTGACGGCGACACCGGAATGCCCGGCGCGCCCCGTACGACCAATACGGTGAACATAGGTTTTATCATCTTCAGGGCATTGGTAGTTGATAACATGCGTCACGTCATCAACGTCAATACCGCGGGCAGCGACATCTGTAGCTACTAGTACATCGACGGTGCCGTCACGGAACGCATCCAGTGCTTTCTCGCGAGCAATCTGTCCTAAATCTCCATGTACAGTGGCTACATGGAAACCACGTTCCGCTAATTCTTCCGCAAGTTTTTGTGCGGTACGCTTCGTGCGCGTAAAGATCATCGTCTTCCCGCGACCCTTCGCCTGCAGAATGCGCGCCACCATTTCCGTCTTGTTAAGGGCATGGGCACGATACACATACTGTGTAGTGTTTTCGTGGGTTGCGGATGCATTAGCGGATTCTGCCCGAATATGCGTGGGCTGGTGGAGGAAAGAACGTGACAGTTGAATGATGGGCCCCGGCATAGTAGCGGAGAACAGCATTGTTTGACGGTCCTCGGGAACCATTCCCAGAATCTTTTCCATATCTGGCAGGAAACCCAAGTCGAGCATTTCGTCTGCTTCGTCCAAGACTAGAACAGTGATCTTGCCGAGGATAAGGTGATTCTGCTGAGCCAGATCCAGCAGTCGGCCCGGTGTCCCCACAACAAGATCAACACCCTTCTGCAAGGCGTTAACTTGAGACTCGTAAGGAGTGCCGCCATATATCGCTAGCACAGAAAGAGGGCGCTCTTTCCCCGTCGGATTACCAGCATCATCTAATTCGGGAACAAACAGTTTGTGTGCAGCATGGGATAAGTCTTCTTCTACCTGCACACACAATTCGCGGGTAGGAACAATGACAAGTGCCCGAGGAGTGCCATCCAACGGATGGTCTTTATCTGTGGCAATGCGGTGTAGGAGGGGAACGCCGAAACCATACGTTTTCCCCATGCCGGTGCGTGCCTGCCCAATGAGGTCCTGGCCGGCTAGAGCTAGTGGCAAAGTGAGTTCTTGAATGGCGAAAGTGTGTTCAATTCCCTTCTCTGAGAGGGCTTCCACAATAGCGGAATGAACACCAAGCGCGGCGAAGGTGGGGGAGTTAGCGGTACTGGTGGCGCCATCATCGAGCACAGTGGTGTGGACGTCCATAGTGGATTCGGAGTTATCAGCAGGGGAGTCTGAAGAAGTGGGAGTATGAGCCATGAGAATTCCTCGCTTTCCGCGAATATTATCGACACGCGCGTCCAGAGAGAAGAGGAGACGTTCCACGCAGTACCAGTACCCGATATTTGTCCATTACGGTGTATTTATATCAAGCATAATGACGTGTGTAACAAGGTATGTACCGGGAACTGTCTCGGCTGCTGGTTTATAGAGAATGTCTATAAGAACATAAGGCCGCGCACATTTCCTAATGAGTAAACAGAGTGGTCTATACAGTGATCTACACAGACCGCCAAGTACTCACCCTAAGCCTATCAAATAGAGAAGTGCAGACCTGGAAAGCCTTGCGTAAACTGGCAGACGAGAACCCCGCGAGCGTTATTATCGTCTACTCCGCTCTGCACTGTACAAGGAGGAACAATGGCCGTCACTATCAAAATTACTTTGCAGGATACTCCAGTCCAGATTTCCGCTCAGGTTGATGACGGCGCAGCACTAGTAGCGCAGGTAAAAGAAACTCTAGCTACCCAGTCGGGAGTAGTGGATTTCACTGACGTGAAAAAGAATCAGTACGTTATTTCTGGCGCCAAAATTGCTGCAGTGGAAGTATCCGCAGAGGAAAACCACAAAGTCGGCTTCATTAACTAGCTAGCCCTACTGAGCCTTTTCTCCATCTTTTTTTACGTGGTTACCTGTGGGGTGTGTGCCGTGCCGGGAATGCTTGTAAACCACTCCATAGGGCACCCGCAATAAGATCGGCCGCTGTATCAATGTCCAGTTCGTGCCGTGCTGTTTTTACCCACGTTTTTGCCGCTGATGTACTGGCTCCTACCACAGAGCTGGCTAGTAGCTGAGCGCGTGCCGGGTCAAGAGTTGTTGCATGGGAAATATGGTGTGCAATGTAGGTGACAACAGTAGACATTACTTGTTCTACGTGTTCAGCTGCTTCTATATCGTCCAGCATGTCCGAGTCGAAAAGTAGCCGGTAGTACTGCATATCATCGTCAACGAAATCAAAGAAGGCTCGTACTGATGCGCGCACAATGGTGCGATTAGAACCTGATTGATTCAGTGCGGTGCTAATAGTGTCTTGTAGGTTTTTGCCAGCCTTTTCCAGTACCGCTAGATAAAGATCGTGTTTGGAAGAAAAATATTGGTACACAATGGGCTTGCTGAGGCCGAGAGTATTAGCAACATCATCCATGCCAGTTCCGTGATATCCGGTGGAGACAAAATGGCGACGCGCCGCATTGAGAATTGCCTCACGCCGTTCTTCTCGCGACACTCGACTAGTAGATGTGGCACTCACAGTGACCTCCCTGCTGACTGGTGGTCAGCGATGTACAGATACGGCATATGGGCGGGGTGTTCCCAATACTCCGACTTTACCGAGAGATACATAACGGAAAGTGAATTCAATTTGAATTTAGAGGATGGACCTTATGTCTCGTAAACACTCCGACGGTTCGCATAACGCTTCCGATCCATCTGCTGCACACTCATCGGCTGCACAACATGCGCACCGTAGCGGACTGTGGCTCGTGGGAGGAACACTGCTCGCTCTCCTCGCCATTGTGATCATCATCGTGGGGATAGTGAAGGCCGTAAAACCATCCTCACCAGCCACCCACAATGAAGCCTCTAGCACTAGCACATCATCGTCTATCCATCTTTCTGATCCAGCCCTGAAACCCATTGTTGACGAAGCCGCACTACCAGCCGGGAAACCCTATACGGAGCAAGGCACCGGTACTTTCACCGTGCAACCCCTCCACACCAAACCCAACCTAGAATCCAGCATGAACGCTACCCCTGGGCTAGGGAACCCGAACTCAATTGGTGATGCGGTCTCAGCAGCGACTCTTGGATCCGATGCTATTCCCTACACCATCGACGTAGAAGACGGTATTAATGCCAGTAGCTATGGCGGCAATGACGTTTTTACCTGGTGGGTGCATTCCGCACTGGGAGACCCACGCGGATGGACAAGTGGAGGTAAACGCAGCTTCCATCACTTCGATAAAGCCGGTCTACAGGTATTGAAAAAAGAAACCACTGGAGTTGGCGCAGAGCTGTACAAGAACACTATCCACTTCACCCTCGCCACCCCGCTCACAACCCGTAAACTGTGCGGATACACATTGCCAGTAGAGACAAGCTGCTGGTCTCCTCAAACCCGTCGAGTGGTCATTAACCTTGCTCGGTTTGTCCGCGGTGTAGCAACATACCCCCATGACGTTGCTGGCTACCGCTATTACCTTATTAACCACGAATTGGGGCACGCATTGGGATTCGGGCATGAAGTATGTACAGCTTCTGGTAGTCCCGCCCCCATCATGATGCAGCAAACAATCACACTGCGGAACCACGATATTGCAGTACTTGAACCAAACCTCTCTACCACAACCGATTTCGCCATAGAAAACACGTGTCGACCCAACCCCTGGCCCAATCCAGAAAACGTCGCAGCCTCCCAACGACCAGAGCTACCACTCTCCGAAACTCACTAGGTGCTCCTTCACTCCCATAGAGATCTCTTTATGCTGGTGGTATGACAACACGCGCTACACCAACCACTCGCACCCCACTCCGTCTTCCTCTCCACCCACTAGCACCATTAGGAGAACCGCTTAACGCCGCACAAAAAGATCGTTATGCGCGGCATCTCAACCTACCCGGTGTAGGGGAAGACGGCCAGCGCAGACTGTCCGCCGCTCGTGTTCTCGTTATTGGCGCCGGCGGCTTAGGATCCCCCGTGCTGCTCTACCTAGCAGCAGCGGGGGTAGGCACCATCGGTATTGTCGATGATGACGTAGTAGATTCCTCCAATCTGCAACGCCAAGTTATCCATTCCACCGCCGCAGTCGGAAAACGCAAAGTTGATACTGCCGCCGAGCGCATGCAAGGAATTAACCCAGACCTTATCGTCAAAAAATTCCCCCTACGGTTACACCCTGCCGATATAGATACTTATAGGACACAATTCGGCAGCCAATGGGATCTCATTGTCGACGCCACCGACAATTTCGCCAGCCGCTACCTCGTTAACGATCTCGCCACCGCGCTAGGCATTCCCGAAGTGATGGGATCCGTTTTCCACTGGCAAGGCCAAGTCGCCAGCTTCTGGGCACAATGTCCAGACCCGCAACGCGCCGTCACCCTACGGGACCTCTACCCTCAAGAACCCTCCCCGGAGGCTCCCTCCCGTGAACCAGGCGCCGGCATTATGGGTGCACTCTGCTGCACAATCGGCGGTTTAATGGCCACCGAAGTAGTGAAACTGCTACTAGGTGAGGGAAATAATCTACTGGGACGAGTTCTCTACTACAACGCCATGGAGATGCGCATACACGAGGTAACTCTGCATTCCGACACCACCACCCAGTCACCGCACACTAGCGAAACACGATAGTAACCCCATCCCGCATATCCAAAGACATATAGGTAATGACACGTAGGATAAGGACGTGACTATGCTGCAGCCCTCCCCGAATGTTCTCAACGCGTTTGGACTACGTGACCCACACTTGAGCCCTGCCCCACGCGGCTGGGGAAGAGGTATTCTTGCCGATTCCATAGTGCTCACCCCCGTCGTTGACAGGGCCCGTGCAACATGGTCCGCGCGAATACGGGACACCTTGGATCCCTCCGGAATCCGCATTGCGCGACCCTTCCGAGCAACCGATGGGCGAACCATTGTGGGGGACTGGCGTGCCGATCGCTATGGAGCCGGAGTACTACAAAATCGCCCCGATGAAGTAGTTGCTACCTCACTGCGACTACACGACGCCCTCGCTAGCCACGACCGCCCCCGCTTCCTAGTAGGAGGACCCTCCACCCCCTGGAGCGAAACCGACTACTTCAGCATGGCGGATCGAGCTGCCTTCCACCCCGCCGGACTCGCCTTACTCCGCGACCATTTACCCCACGGAACTGGCAGCACTGGCAGTTTTCGTCATGATATAGCCGCGGGTATAGAACTCTACCAACACTTCATGGATCTGCGGGAAGACGTTCACGCACCCGCCCAAATTGTGCACGGAGACATGCTCTTCGGCACACTCTTTGCCGCGGCAGAAGCCCCCCTCATCCCCGATATTGTTCCCTACTGGCACAACCCCGCCTGGGCCGCGGGAATAATAGTAGTGGACGCACTAACATGGGCAGGCGCAGATGCGGACCTACCACAGCGGTGGCAGCATCTCCCAGAATGGCCTCAACAGCTTCTCCGCGCCTACCTCTTCCGCTTGGGAATACACCTTGTTCACCGGCACTCAGCCGCAAGTACCTACACTAAATTGCTGCACACTGGCGTCATCATTGCCGATATTGTGACGCAAGCACACTATGACACGTTAGCCAGCGCACCGCTTCTACCAGTGACAAAACCCTGCGAGAAATCTACTGAACCAACAATCTCACAGATACCCGAGCCATAAATGTTACAAGGGTATGGTCAAATAGGGACATGACGGAACCCACTAGCTCCTACGAATCTCACAGCGATGCCTCGCGCGATACTTCACGTGATACTTCACGTGATGAGTCACTTCATGTCACACTTGTCCGTCCCATAACGGAAGCCCATTCGCAGCGACAGTGGACAGGTACCGCCAGCCTACTTTTTGACGAAACAGGCGCCCCCATCGTCGATCCTGAACCATTCCAAATATTAGGTGGGCCAGGAACAGGTAAAACATCCCTCCTTATTGACCTCGCCTGCGCCTACTGCAAGCAACCACACCACAGTTCAGATAACGTCCTCTTCCTCACCCAATCGAAGCGTGCCGCAGCAGAACTATCCGAGAAGATAGCCATGCACCTTGTTGGTAGCGAAGGCCTTTCCTCCCAAACTCCCCTTGTCCGTACTGTGCACAGTTACGCCTACAGTGTGCTGGCACGCATTGCCGCAGCCGATGGCGTACCCGCCCCGAAATTACTAACCGGTGCCGAAAAAGATGTTATCTACCGGGAAATGTTGGCAACCATCGCCGAAGATAAAAACAACCTCTGGCCCGAGTGGATCCGTCCCGCTCTTACCACTGTAGGATTTGCTCGCGAACTGCGAGATTTCATTTCGCAAGCTGCCAAACATGGCCTCAACGGTGAAGAACTTATTGCGCTTGGCGAAGACCAGGAAGAGCCCGCATGGGTAGCAGCAGGCCACTTCGCCATCGAATTTGAGCGAGTTCAGTCCCTCCGCGCCAACGTAGGAAACTCACACGGGGAAGAAGTAAGCCCACCATTAGACGCCGCCGAACTTGTCCAAACAATGCTAGAAGGGTTAGCCACACATCCAGATATTCTGGCCGCAGAACAACAACGAGTCCGCCTCCTCCTTGTTGACGACGCCCAACACCTCGACCCGCAAATGGCGGAATTGGTAGAAACTATCCGGAAAGGGGCGCACCTTACCGTTGTAGCAGGCGATCCCGATCAAAACGTTTTCCGCTTCCGCGGCGCAGACCCCAGCTACCTTCACAACCTGGCATTTCTCGGCAGCCCACATCGTATTGTGTTGAGCTCCAGCTATCGCCTCACACCCCACAATGCGGAAGTAGTACGTACAACAGGAAAAAGACTCCCCGACAATAGTCAACAACAACGTGAACTAACAGCCGCTCGAAGCGGCGCACACGCCCCACACCCCACCATTCGTCTTGCCGACAGTATCTCCGCAGAAGCCGCCATAGCAGCAGACGTATTACGTCGCGCCCACCTCCTAGAAAATGTGCGATGGGGCGACATGGCCATTATCTGCCGCACCGTAGGGCCACACCTTCCAGTACTTCGCCGTGCTCTCCTCGCCGCCGGCGTCCCCCTCCACATCAATACAGCAGACCTACCCCTCACCGAACAATATGCAGTAGACGGCATCCTCGCTGTCCTCGAAGCTATCTCAGGAACATGCACCCCCGATATAGCTGAAAAACTCCTCACCGGTGTCGTCGGCCGCGCCGACCCTGCCGACGTCCGCAGCCTCCGCCGTGGTCTACGCCGGGCGGAAGTCTCCCTCGGTGGGCGACGCGAATCCAGTACGCTCCTCACTCTTTTACTCTCCCCATCAGCTCAAGAACAGTACTATGCGGAGCATCCTCACGATATTCCCCTCACAAAAATTGAGGAACTTCTTACCGACTATGAAGCACAACCACTTCGGCACGTCCACCATGTTGTAGATGCAGCATGGCACACTATGTGCCACCATGGGACCGTAGAAGAAGTACTGTGGTCAGCCTGGAATGCCACCGGCCTTGCTGATAGTTGGCGAGTTGCCAGCCTCCGCGGGGGAGTAGCAGGCGCCCAAGCAGACCGTAACCTGGACGCCATGATGGCACTCTTTGACGCTGTCTCCGACTACATTGACCGTGTCCCCACCGCTACCGTCGCTAACTTTGTCCGCTATATCCGGGAACAAGAATTACCCTCTCTGCCCCGTATCCGGACTCTGCACACCACAGATGCCGTCACCATTATTTCTGCCACGTCTGCTGCAGGACGAGAATGGGACACAGTTGTTGTTGTGGGCATTCAAGAAGAGGAATGGCCATCGCTTGCTGTACGTGGCTCATTACTGCGCCTCAATAATCTCCTTGATTACATCGCCGGAGTGGAACCACGCGCCATTGTCTCCCAACACGCACCACAACTTGCCGACGAACGCCGTCTCTTCTACGTAGCCCTATCGCGTGCTCGCCGCCGACTCGTTCTTACCGCTGTGTCCGGAGACAGAGCCGATAAACTTGCCCCCAGCCGCTTTCTAGAAGACACCGCTGGCGCTATTGTGCCAGCTGAACAGCGTGCTACAGAAGACTCGAACCTGCCAGCCGTCACCACGACAACCCCTCATGTTCTCTCTCTTCCGAGCATGGTGGCGCGACTTCGCTCCATCGTGTGCGCGACAGCTCCATTCCCCGATATTCCAGCGGAAGAATGGCCACACTACCAGCAACAGGCATTCCAGCAACTCGTTCGGATGGCACGCGCAGGTGTCCCAGGAACCCTCCACTGGTGGGGCGTTGACGGAATCTCCTCAACAGAACCGCTATGGGAAAAGCCAGATACTACAGAATTGGCGGCACTAACCGCGGCATCAACCGCGTCGCCAACCGACCAGGTAGTCGACCAGGTAGTGACGTTGAGTCCCTCCGCTTTTGAAACTTTGCAAGAATGTCCACTCCGCTGGTTCCTCAGCCGCAATGGTGGTGATACCAATTCCGGGCATGCTGCACAATTCGGTACTCTCATTCATTCCTTGGCTCAAGCATCTGCGAGTGGTCTTGATGATGCCAATATCAGTACTGCTCTGGAGGCTGCCTGGCCTGCTCTCGGTATTGACTCTATTTGGCTGGCGGAACAGGAAAAACAGCGTGCGGTAGACGCCATCACCAATTACGCGGTATGGGATGCGAAAGAATCCGCTACTTTTGCTACTGCTGGTCTAGAAGTTGGTGTGGACCATATTTTTACTGTGGATGACCTTGCCGACTTTGGCATTACTACAGAAGATATTGCCAGTGTTGATGCGACGACTGTTCCCGTGCGAGTCAAGGGTCGTATTGACAGGTTAGAACGCACAGATGCGGGACAGTACGTTATTGTCGACTTCAAAACCGGTAAAACTGTTCCCTCTAAAAAAGATACCCAAGACAATGCTCAGCTGGCTCTCTACCAACTTGCCCTTTCTGGAAGCGATAAAGACACCACACCAGTGGTGAAGGCCAAACTTGTCTACCTACGACCACGTAGTGGCAGCCTGGGTGAACGCGATCAACAAGCACTCGATGCGGACGAGCGAAAACGCTGGCGACTAGCTCTACAAACCGCCGCCAGTGCCACCAGTGGTCCAACTTTCCATGCGTGCCGAAATGACCACTGTACACAGTGCGTGGTGCAGGAATCCTGCCCCCTCTACTCCCATTCCATTCTTGCGAGAAAGGCCTAGGATGCGTTACACCCCTGCAGACATTGCCCATCTCCTTGGCCAAAAATTTTCACCCACACCAGAGCAAGCCGCCGTTATCTCCTCCTCGCCGGGGCCCCTCCTTGTTGTGGCTGGTGCAGGCGCAGGAAAAACTGAAACAATGGCCGCTCGAGTAGTATGGCTGGTTGCTAACGGCTATGTCACGCCTGATCACGTCCTTGGCCTCACATTTACCCGTAAAGCCGCCCAGCAGCTTGGGCAACGCATTCGGCAGCGTCTTCAACGTCTTGCCGACAATCCCGATTTTGATGGTCCGGACGCACAGCGTATCCGCCAAGCTATTTACACAAGCGACGTAGACACATCCACCTACGACTCCTACGCGGGAACGATCCTCCGCAGTTACGGTCTGCTCCTACCTGTAGAAACGACCGCCACCATTGTGGATGCGGCAGAACTATCCGAAGAAGCCACACATCTTGTTGCCCAATGGTCGGAAGTTTTCGCTGTGGAACGCGCCTCCACTAGCGTCGTCAGTGACCTTCTCTCATTACGTGCCGAAATGTCTAACCACATGGTGGACTCTTCCACTGTGAGGGAAGAAAATCAGCGTCTTTGTGAGGAATTGATAGGGCTGCCGAAAGCTCCCCGTGCCCGCTCTGAATTCACGAAAGAGATGCAAGACTTCCTCAATGTCTGCCACTACCGGGACCAGCTGCTTGACCTCATCGACCAATTCGATGCGCGAATGCGCGACATGGGGTATCTCGATTTTGGGCAGCAGATGGCCTATGCCGCTGGACTGGCATGCGCACATCCGCAGGTAGGGGAAAGTGAGCGCGCCCACTACCGCGTTGTTCTCCTCGATGAATACCAAGATACGGGATATGCACAGCGTATTTTCCTTCGCTCACTTTTCGGTGAAGGACAAGACCCTACCCTCAGCGTGACCGCAGTTGGCGACCCCATGCAATCCATCTACGGATGGCGCGGTGCCTCCGCTACTAACCTTGCCCATTTCCGCACAGATTTTCCCGCTGAAGGTGGAGCTTCCGCACCTGTTAAATACTTGCTGACGAGTTGGCGCAACCCTGGCGAAATTTTGGATTTGGCCAGCGTCTACACCCGCCATCTCAGCTCAGCTACCCGTGCTGCTGTTGACGTCCCGGATCTCCACCCTGCACCTAGTGCCGCCCAAGCAGATATCCACTGCCGCTACTTCGGTAGTGCAGAAGACGAATACACCTGGATTGCCCAGTATTTCCGCACTCAATTCGATACGGCGAAAGAACAGGGAACGCTACCGCCCACGAGCGCAGTACTCGTCACCCGCAATAGGGATTCCCTCCCCATGGCAGAAGCACTCGAAGCGGCTGGAGTCCCTGCCGAAATTGTTAATATTGGCGGGCTGCTTTCCATTCCCGAAGTACAGGATGTGTGGGCTATGCTCCGCATTATCGCAGATCCATTAGATGGGGCGGCTGCACTGCGTATTCTTACTGGTGCGCGTATCAACCTTGGTGCTAGCGATATACGCGCTTTATGGCAACGTGCTCGGGAGTTGCGTGGTGAGGTATCCACCACAGAAGACACTGAACTTACTAATGTTGATGACCTCATCGATATGCTCAACGAGGTGCTACCACAGGATAGTGCCGTCCAAGTGGGGCTTGCTGATGCTATTGATGATCCCGGCCCTGCAGAAAACTATTCTCAGGCAGGCTTTGCGCGGCTTCGCCAACTCCGTGCCGATGTGCGATATTTGCGGAAACGCCTGGGGCAGCCTCTTCCCGAACTTATCGCCGAAGTAGAACGCACCATTGGTGTTGACGTGGAGGCTGAGGCACGCCTCGATCCTGGCGCTGGACATTTCACTGGACGTCATCATCTTGATGCTTTCGCCGATGCCGTCGCCTCCTTCTGCCGTGGAGCAAACCCCAGCCTGAATGCTCTCCTCTCCTATCTTGCACAAGCCGCTGAAAACGATAATGGACTCACCCCAGGTACTGTTACGGTGCGACGCAATTGTGTACAGATCATCACCATATTTGGGGCAAAAGGATTGGAGTGGGAATGCGTCGCCATACCTAACCTATCCACGGGAGAATTCCCACCGACGCGCGGGCGCAGCAATTGGGTAAAAACTGCCTCAGAATTACCAGCTAATTTGCGTGGAGACAGCGAAATTTCACTTTCGAATGGGGAAGTGCTGGCTGGTATGCCTATCTTCGATTCCGATAATTGCGAATCTCGTAAAGACTTCATGGGGTCTCTCAAAGAGCATATTAACGGGCTTAAAGGCATGGAGCTCGAGGAAAAACTACGCCTTATGTATGTGGGTGTTACCCGCACTGAGCGTTCCTTACTGCTTACTGGCTACGGCTGGTCTTTCCACGATAAAAGTTTTCATGCACCTTCTGACTACCTCAGCTACGCCTATAAGTGGGCAGAAGGCAGAGCCATCGACCATGGCATTCCCGCAGATACTTTCCCGCTTTTAGCAGAGGTTAATCAAGCACAGGCTAACCAGTCAGAAACTGACAGTAGCAGTGAGGTTGCACCGTGCACTGTTACTACTGAAAAAGGGGATAAGATTACTATCCATCCCTACTGGACAGCAGATCCTGACCCTGCCTACCATCCTCTTGCAGATAAAAACGCGGACGCAGTATGGCCAGTAGACTACCTGGCCGATAATCTCCATATTCGAGAGGTTCACACTGCTCTTGTAGAAGCTGTACAGCAAGCGGATACTGATGTGTCCCACGCGGACGATAGTACTTCTAAGGCTGTTACAGTTGCTGAGCGTGACCTTGTGCGGGATACTGACGCCCTCCTTGCCGAATTTCAACGTATGCAGGCAGGAGAAGACACAGCCGCACGCACAGTTGCTCTACCGACACGTCTTACTGCCAGCCAAATAGTGTCCCTGCAGGAAGATCCAGAGGATTTTGCGCGGAGGCTTCGTCGTCCCATTCCCTTCAAACCCAATCGATATGCGCGACGCGGTACGGATTTTCATATGTGGGTGGAGCGTCACCTCGCTGGGGATTTGGGAACCCTCATAGATCTTGATGATCTTATGGATGTGTCAGACGATATTCCCGAACCTGCCACGCTTACCCACTTGAAAGATAATTTCACGAATTCATGCTGGGGGCAGCGAACAACCACCATGGTGGAGTTACCCTTCGATGTGTCGTTAGGAAGTGTGGTCATTAATGGCCGCATTGATGCCGTTTTCCAGGATGATGATGACCACTACACTGTTGTGGATTGGAAAACGGGCAAGGTTCCCACGAATGAGAAAGACCGCATGACGAAAGCTCTCCAATTAGCGGTCTATCGCATTGCCTTCCAACGCATTATCAACGTGCAACGGGCTGAAAAAGGACAGCCTCCATTACCACTGGAAAATATTCGGGCAGCCTTCTACTATGTTGCCCACGATGACACTCTCTGGCTTGATGAATTAGCAGATGCTGCCGAATTGGAGAAGCTCATCACCGGGTTAACTGCTTCAACAGATATGGAAAAACAGTAGAATCACTTCTCGACAACGGCTAAAGTTCAGTCATAGGCCTCATACGGTAGTACTGGTTTTATCGCGGTAAGGGAGGAGGAGTGGTGGCGAAGAATCGTCGTATCGGGAAAAAACTGCGGAGTCTTATCTCGCCGGAGTCTCGTCTTGATAATCGCCCCGATTATGCCCTAGTCGGTATTGTTCGCGTACCGCTCCTAGAAACTAGCCCGTAGAAGCAGATCTTTGTGCGTCTACTGTGGGCTTTTGGTGCGCTCGTTCTTGCCGTCATTATTACGTATGCGGAGCGGTCGGGTTACCAGGATGGTAATGACCCAGAAAACGGTATGACGCTGGTGGATTGTATCTACTACGCTACCGTCACTCTTACGACAACCGGCTATGGGGACATTACGCCTGTTACCCAATCAGCGCGTTTGGCGAATGTTGTTCTTATTACCCCGCTTCGTCTTTTCTTCCTTATCGTGTTGATTGGTACGACACTGCAGGCTCTTACGGAACGTTCCCGTCAGGCTTTTCGAATTCAGCGTTGGAGGTCCGCGTTGCATAACCATACTGTTGTTGTTGGGTATGGAACGAAAGGTCGTTCCGCTGTTGCCGCCATGTTGGCTGATGATGTTCCACCTAATGACATTGTGGTGGTGGATACGGATCAGGATGCGCTTGACCTCGCAGCCCTCAAAGGCCTCGTCACGGTACATGGGTCAGGGGCTAAAGCAGATGTTTTGAAACTCGCGGGGGTACCGCGCGCAAAGTCCATTATTGTTGCTACAAACCAGGATGATACTGCCGTCTTGGTGACGCTGTCCGCGCGTGAACTGAATCCTCGGGCCACTATTGTTGCTTCTATTCGGGAATCTGAGAATGCTCATCTTATTGAGCAATCTGGTGCTGACTCAGTGGTGGTATCTGCGGAAACTACTGGGCGTTTGCTGGGGTTGGCTACTGTCACCCCATCGGTCGTGACGTTGACGGAGGATCTGCTTTCCCCGGAGGAAGGATTCTCTGTTTCTGAGCGGCGTGTGAAACCGTCAGAGATTGGTGGTTCGCCTCGGCATCTACAGGATCTTGTTTTGGGTGTTGTGCGCCACGGCAAACTTTATCGCGTTAATGATGAGGGTGTGGAGAAGCTCGAGGTGGGGGATCGACTGCTGTACGTGCGTATGAGCCAGCCAAGTATTGTGTCGAAGGACATCAATTTTTCCACCAAGTAGGGTACGTACCCAGCGTGTGCGAGCACGTGCGGAGCATAAAGTGTACAACACAGAATGCACACAAAATGGTGCGCGTATGCATTGAGGCCCCTCCACGAGTGGAAGGGCCTCAACGGTTACTGTTTCACAGTTATCAATGGGGTTAAGAAACTGTGGAGAAGAAAACGGTGCTTCGCGCTATGCGTTTGCTTCCTTGAGTTCCTTGATCTTGTTACGGACCTTGGAGGCACCGGGGTTCGTCATGGTGGTGCCATCGTAGAAGAGGACGGTGGGGATAATGCGGTTGCCGTCGTTAACGCTCTCTACGAACTTTTCGACAGCTTCAATGTCCTCGTATTCGTCAACATCAACGTTGGTAAAAGGAATGTTAAGTTCGCCAAGCAGTTTCTTCAGACGCTGGCAGTGAGGGCACCAGCTGGCTGAGTATACGGTAATATCTTCAGGATTTTTAGGGGCCTCGGGGGCTTCAACAGTACTCATGTGTATAGAAAACCACGTTTTTCGATTTGGTGCCAGCTTTTACACGGCGGAAATGTGACAGTTTGTCTCTACACTGAAAGAGTTAAGCGGAAGGGAGAACGATTCATGCAGTTAGATGAGGAACAGCAATTAGCCGTTCTCGCCCCGCGTGGCCCCGTCTGTATTCTTGCCGGTGCGGGCACTGGGAAAACTCGCACTATTACTCACCGTATTGGTCGTTTGGTTGACGACGGGCAGGTTAATCCGCGCCATATTCTTGCTGTTACATTTACTAAACGCGCAGCTGGGGAGATGCGTGAACGTCTTACCCAGATGGGTATTGGGCAATTTGGGGGGCATTTTATACAGGCGTCTACATTCCATGCGGCAGCGTTTAAACAACTCCGTTATTTCTGGCCACAGATAATGGGGGATGTTCCGTGGGATTTAGTGACGCGAGAGCGTTTTGGGCTGGTGACGCGGGCCGCAGACCATTGCGGTGCTGATTCCAGTAAAGAATCTGTGAAAGATTTGCTAGGAGAGATCGACTGGGCAAAGTCGGAACTCCTCGATGCGGAAAGCTACCAGCAGGGGGTAACACGGCTGCATCATGAACCACCGGCAGATGCTGCCATTGTTGCGCATGTTTTAGAACGCTATGAGGAGTTCAAACGCCGCAGGGATGGGATGCTTCTCGACTTCAACGACCTGCTTCTCTACATGAGTGCAGCGTTGGACGAGTTCCCTGGTATCGCGGAGGAGTTTCGTTCCAGCTATCGTAGTTTTGTTGTTGACGAGTACCAGGACGTTACCCCGTTGCAGCAGCGTCTTCTGGACGGCTGGTTGGGGGATCGGGATGATCTCACCGTGGTGGGGGATCCCAACCAAACTATTTATTCTTTTAATGGTGCTTCCCCGGAATTTCTTGTGGATTTTCGGCGCCGTTTCTCGCATGCCACAGTGGTCAATTTGGTGAGGGATTACCGCTCTACACCGGAGATTGTTGCGTACGCGAATAAAGTTATTGCGGATGCGAAAGGTACTGTGTCCCAACCCAGTATGCAGTTACAGGGGCAGCAACAACATGGGAAGAAGCCGCGTATTGTTCGGTACGATAATGATTTTCAGGAGGCAGAAGAAGTAGCGGCTGCTATTGCTGCCGATATTTCTGCGGGTCAGTTACCGGAGGATATTGCTATTCTCTACCGTACAAATGCGCAGTCTGCACTTTTTGAGCAGGCGCTTGAAGAACGTCATATTCCCTACCAAGTGCGGGGAGGGGAAGGATTCTTTCAACGACCAGAGATTCAACGCGCGTGCCGGCAGTTGGAGCTATTAGGCCGCCGCAATGATCTTCCCGATGATCTTATCGGCCCGAAACTTGTTACTCTTGTTCGCGCTAGCTTAAAAGATATAGGTCTTACGCAAGAAGAACCTACTGGTCAGCAGGCGCGTGAGCGGTGGCAGTCTCTTACCGCACTAGTGTCTTTAGTGGAGGATATGACGGAGGTTACCCCTTCCCTCACTCTTAATGGTCTGCTACATGAGCTACGTATTCGTGCTGACGCCCATCAGCCGCCCACTGTGCATGGTGTCACTTTGGCCTCTATACATACAGCTAAAGGCTTAGAGTGGGACACTGTTTACGTTGTTGGCCTGGTGGAAGGTACTCTTCCCAACCGGCACGTATTTGATGACAACGCATCGGAAGATGCCGTAGAAGAAGAGCGACGCCTCCTCTATGTTGCTATTACACGGGCACGCTACCACCTTACGTTAACGTGGGGAGCATCTCGGAGAGCTGGTGGTAAAGAGCGTCAACGCTGCCGTTTCCTTGACAGTATCGATCCGCCAAAACCCACGGGGTGGCAGCGGCGTGGAGTAAGCCGTGAAGTAAAAAATGGAAACCACAGTGCTAGAGGTCCCCAGAGAACAGTAGGGGCGATGAAGCGTTCCCCGTCCAAGCAATGGAAGCGGGAAGCCTTAGAAAGTATGTCCTACCGGCAGCAAGAATTATTCGATGCTTTAGTGGAGTGGCGTAAAACAACAGCGCAGGAAATAGGGAAACCGGCTTTTGTCGTGTTCACTGACCGCACACTTGTTGAGATTGCGTATTATTGCCCGCAGACAAGCAAGGATCTTGCCGGAATTCATGGAATTGGCCAGGCCAAACTACAAACATACGGAGCGGACGTCCTTAGAGTTGTGCAGGAGAATCTCGCATAGGAATATAAACCTCTTGTATTGACTGGCTCTGCTGTCTAACGTGGCTAGCTTGTCTGTGTCAGCGTCATCATTTGCGCATCGGGAGCCACTACCATCCGCTGATGGTAGGAGAGAACATGATCTGCCTGCCCCTGTTGTGTTCGTTGCACTATGAGAGATACAGCAAAGGCTGCCGTTGCTGAAATAGTTGCGTGTGATGCCCGCCCCTCATCATGCATTAATTGTGCTGTGACATGGGCGGGAATACCGTGTGTTAGAGGAACTTGTGCAAGATGTGCCGCGAGGCGCCGCTGCGCGGATTGATCCAATTCCTTAGGAACGACCAGCGGCCCCACCACACCATGATTATCGACGAGCGAGCACAGTAAGAATGGCTGATTATTCTCCATAAGATGCCGTATGAGAACTGGATCCGGGACAATAGTGTCCGCTATAACCATGAGCGTACATTCACGTTTTCGCACATCTTTTTCCTCAATAAGCTGCACGTCCTCTATAGACAACATGCGGCGCACATAGGTGGATAGTTGCCCATGCCCACGTACACAAATACGCGGTAGGCAGGGTTTTTTCTTATTACCCGGGTGGGCAACTCCTAGTTGCTGCAATTCTGAGAGGAGTTGCTCCACATGCGCCGGGCTCATCACTTTGTGCTGTCCTCTACCAAAGAGGTGAATGAGCTCTTGCAGATTGCGGGTACCGTCACAGCGGGTAAGAAGCCATTGCACATCTTCCGTCTGATACTCATCTGGGACTTCCACCATGACTGCCTCTTGTGGGAGAAGCCCTACCTGCAGCGTGCGTGGAGTACGTTGCACAATGGTGAGGTAGGGGTGGATTTGTGGTCCTTGGGGAATACTCATGGCGATATTCTGACAGCCTTATACGACCGTTGGGGCTCCTACCCGGTACATTCAAGATATGAGCGATAGTGATAAACCCATTAATATCCCAGGTGAAAAGGTATTTTCACACCTTGTTAGGGGAGAAAAATATCAGGTGAAAAATTCTTTTTCGGAAGAATTTCCCACTGATATAGAAATTCGCCGCTCAGCTAGACGGCGAAAAACAATTAGTGGACGTATCGAGAATGATCGCATCATCGTGATGGTGCCAGCTCACCTCACCCCACAGGCGGAGGAGCGTGCTGTCGCTAGCATAGTGGAGAAACTGCGTAAACAGCATCGTCGCAAACTCGCTCAGCGCACAATGAATACAACGGAATTGGGTCACTATGTAAGTAAGTTAGACCACCGTTACTGCCAGGGAAAAGCACGCCCTGCCGTAGTGGAGTGGAGCCGTGACGTGGCTACTCGTTGGGGTAGCTGCCACTATCGCACGCGCACTATTCAGCTACATCCTGCACTTGCCACCATGCCACGCTATGTTCTGGATTACGTTATTGTGCACGAACTATGCCATCTTACGGTTCCCGGAGGACACACCGATGCCTTCTGGGAGGCTGTGTCAGCATACCCCAAGGTAGAACGAGCCCGTGGCTACCTGGATGCAGCATCCCGATACGAGACGAAAAGCCCTACGCTCGACACGGATGAGAAACCCCGCAGCGAGTGTAGGTAAGGCTAGCAACAAATACTAGTTAGTGCTCCCAGTGTCATCGCCATCTTCTGGGCTTGTGTCGCCTGAGTCTGCATTGCCTGTGTCTGTGTCGTCGTGATCTCCCATAAGCTCCTCCTCGAGCTTCGCAAGATCCGATTCAAAAGAATCAGTAGTGTCATCTAACAAACGATCAATACAGGCAGCTGGGTTATCAAGATCACTTGCGCGGGGAAGAAGATCCGGATGGTCCCAGCAACTATCACGTTTCTCAGCACCACACGCATCCGTAATACGAGTCCATAAGGTGACGGCATCGCGCACTCTTCGGGGGCGCAATTCCAACCCGGCTTGGGCCTTTAAGGCCTCCTCGGCTTGGCTTGCCGTAGCTCTCCTGCGACGCCACATTTCAGACAGCGCCGGAGTGGAAGGTATGCGGTCTTTGATGGCGTTTTCTACAACAACATCAACCCATCCTTCTACAAGAGCAAGCATTGTTTCGAGGCGCTCCAAGGCTTTTTCATGGGTGTAGTGAATTTCCGGAGTCAACTCAATTGTCTGCATCTGGTTCATAGCATCCTGGAGTTTCTCCGGATCGGAGAGTACCTCTGGGTCAAGGCCAAACTCACGGGTTGCCGATTCAATATTGGAGTAGTCCACCACAATACCGTTCGCATGGTCTTGAATGGCTCCCAACAAACGAGGAGCCAGCCAAGGAACATGCGCCCACAACCGTTGATAGGCTACCTCACGTGCAGCTAAGAAGACAAAAACATCACGTTGTGGGAGTTCTAGATCCCGTGACAACTGTGCAATGGTATCGGGCAGAAGCGCAGCCGTACCAGCAGTATCCAGCGGAATACCCATCTCCGAAGAACACGTAATTTCTTGGGAAAGAGCAGCCAGAGCACTACCAAGCTGAGTACCAAACGTGTAATTGGTGAGGTTCTTCATGATGTTCATGATTCCCCCCATACTTTCAGTAAACTGCCCAATCTGGTCTGAGAGTTCCCCTGGGAGCCCCTCCAGACCGGCAGTATTCATACGCTCTATAACGGGAGTGAGAAGCCGCCCCCAGGTGGGAAGAGAATTCTCCACCCACGTGCGGGGAACCCACGTTTCCGTGGAGGAAACACCAGTGGGAAGAGTTGTTACTTCATTGAGCCACAGATCTGCTAAACGGACAGCATCATCCACAGCTCGCCGCTGACCATCACTTATGGTGGGATCCGCCCCAAGCTCGCGCAGCGCAGCAGTGCGGGCAGCGGTGGTGTTAATAGTGGCACCCTGCTCTTTGCCAAAAGAACCACTAATACCGGAAATAAAGTCCCCCATTTGCTGCATCATGAACATAAATCCGCCATCGCGACCGCTCTTGCCGTCTTCCTCCGAGGAGTCGCCATCAGCGTTATCGTCCGTACCGGAAGCAGGACCGAAACCAAAGCTAAAATTCCCCAGATCATTCAGGTTAAAGCCATTCGATGTGCCCCCCGTGTTGGACGCATCGCCTCCCAGTAACCGGCGAAGAAAATCCATGGGGTCGTTATTGTCGCCATTGCCCTGTGGATCGTTGGTGTTGGAGCCGCCAGTGGGGGTGTCATTCTTGTCGCTCATGTATTTCAGACTACAGGGCTTTAGAAAGGAGGGCACGAAAATACCAGCTTTCACTAACGACCAAAAACAATCAATAAGGCTGCAGTGAGTTCATTAAGTGGACCTATTGAATAGTGCCCCCGCAAAAGTAGGGCTCCCATGGGAGTGGGGAGTGTGGTTTACTGTGCTCACTAAATTTTTAGAGATGTATCTGTCTTGTATTTCGGGTGAAAGGTTAGCAGTGTGATGACGTCTGCGACTGTGGGGAAAAGACTGGTAACAGCTGCAGTTATGTGTGGTCTGTTAGTAGGCGTATCGGGGTGTGAGAGTCATTCTGTGCTGTCTGGGTCTGGTCAGCCGGTTGATAAATCGTCTGTGTCTGCATCGGCTAATGCGGGGCGGAGAGATCCGGATCGAATTTATGCCAACCACGATAAAGGAGTTCCTCCAGATCAGACGATGGGGGATGTGAAGGGATCCGAAGATTTTAATCGTAACCTCAAAATATATGAGAAGTGGGGTGTGAAGCAGACATCTGAGTGGCTGGAGATCTGTAATCAGGTGAATGTGCCGGTGTTGCGGAAGGTGGGGGTTGATCCGCAGAAGGATTTGCAGAACAGGAGGGGTGGTCAGTTCAAGTTTACTTGTAGCTGGTTTACTACTCATGAAACAGTTCAGTTTTTCTTCAGTACTGAAACATCTTTACAAACGGCAAATACACGGCATGGTTTTAAACCTAGCGGTCAGGTTAATCGTTATGGAGAGACCTATGACATGGGGGATATTGAATTTATAGCTGAGGGGACTCCTCTTAATAGGTATAGCTGTGCACTGAATTTTGAACGTCATGGAGTGGCCTACGAAGCCGCTATCACCGGTAAAGAACCAAAAACCCATGAACAAGCCTGCAATGAGCTCATTGATATGGTCTCCCCACAAAAGTAGCTCTCCCACGGAAGTAGGGAGTGTGGTTTACTGTGCGCGGTAATTATTTTGGTGAAGAGAAATCGAGAAGAAGGTTAGTGGTGTGATGGGCTCTGTTTCTATGGGAAAAAGACTGGTGACAGCCGCAGTTATGTGTGGTCTGCTAGTGGGTGTATCGGGGTGTGAGAGTCATTCTGTGTTGTCTGGGAAGTCTGTGGGGAAATCGTCTACATCTGCGTCGGCGAGTGCGGGGCGTGATCCGGATCGTATTTACGCTAATCACGATAAGGGTGCAGATCCGAATATTAAGAATTTCGATACTGTGCAGGAATACCGGGATTACTATGCTCTTACTAAAAAGTGGGGGTTGAAGCAGACGGCTGACTGGTTGGAGATTTGTAATCAGGTGAATGTGCCGGCGATGAGGACAATAGGATTCGATCCACAAAAAGATCTAGAAAACAGGTATGGAGGTGAGGAGAAATTTAACTGTTATTGGGATCGAGATCGTGGACGATTGCAGTTTTTCTTCGGTCGGATTGATACGTTGCAGGAGTATTTAGACCGGAAAGATATTGATCGTCGGTCAACAATGACACGGGGTGGCAGAACCTACTACATGGGTCATATCGAGTTCGCTGCAGAAGGAACATCGCTTAACCGCTATGACTGCACTCTGGCCTACGAACATGGAAAATACGCTTACTTTGCCTCGTTTACGGGGAAAGACCCAAAAACCCATGAACAGGCCTGCAATGAGCTTATTGATATGGTCTCGCCCCAACACTAAGAAATAAACATTCGCAAGAAAGTGACTGATTATGTATTCCCATCCCGATGAGATCCGTAAACACTGCGAAAAACTCATCACCATTGTTGATAATGCCGATTTAAATCATTTGAATCACTGCTCATTTGCCGGGTTATCGTCTGCTCTAGTGTCTGTGCAGAGTATGTTTGACCAAATCAATGCCTTTACAGAGGGTATGCATAGTCTACAAAACCTTGTGAAATGGCATGTCGAGGAGGGACATTGTGTGGCTGCGGCGATTAAAAGCCAGACACGGGCGGTGTGTCTTACTGATGCGCATACGTGCGATAGTTTACAGACTGTATATGGTCAGGTCGCGGGGAAGAAACACCACAGGGGATGTCTACCTGTCGATCAATCAGGGTTAGGACATGGGGTGGAATTGTCCGGGCATCATCTGCGCACCTTCCCCAGCGTAGGGATCAGGTTGACGCCGGAGCCTTTGGGCCAGGATATTGATTGGTTGGCGACTCAGTTCGCTAAATTCGATGCCAGTGTGTTCATGGATCGTGCATTAGCGTGGAAGAGTGTTAGTGAAACTCTTGAGTCTTTATCGAGGGATTTGTATAGGGTCGCTGTTGATATCGAGAGTGAGGGGTCTCGTGATGCTTATACCCAAGCTGCTGGGCAGGGTATGCATCGTTGGATACGCTCCCTCGATGAATTAGGGGAACAAGCTGGTGTTATCGGACGGCATATTGATTCCTATAGCAAGAGCTATGAGTATGCATACACACAAATTAACGGCATAGCTAATGAGGCTGATCGGAGGCGGCGGACAGCTACCCCAGAACACCCCTACCGTGCAGACCAAGCCGCCAAGTATAGGGAAGAAGTGGATAGGGTTCTTGAAGAACGGTATAACCCATCACTTATTCATGCTGATGCGCACGCGATAGAAATGCCGATCCCCCTGCGGGCACTTCATGCTGACGACACTGTTCATATCCCCAAGCCGCGGACTGTTTTCAACGGCGACGGTGCTGGTGTTGGTGGTGCAGCCACGGGATATACATCCTCCCTCTTCCAGAATCACCCGCAGCAGTCTACCCCGCATCCACGACATGTCACCTCGCCTACTAACCGGGTGGGGGATGTGCCCACGCCGCACTCGGATCCGCATCCCAATCCTGGGCAGGGTTCTGGTCATAATCCTCACCCCGGTGACCAACCGGGACACCCAGGGCACCCGGGACACCCAGGTGACCACCCTGGTGGCTACCCAGTGCCGCCGGTGGGGTCGCATCCACAGATTACTCAGCCGCATCCTGGTAGTGCGCCTGGACCGCACCCGGGTGCTTCTGCTATGCCGAAGAACTCACCGATACCGCCTGCCAGGACGGGGAGTGCCGCCTCCCCCATAGCAGCCCAGGGGCCGGCTGCGGTATCCGGTGATGGGGTTCCGTATTACCCCGGGCACTGGTCCCGGAATAACGAAAATACCAGCAGGGACGCTAACAACAGTAGTGGTCGTTCTGATGGTCGTTCCCTAGGTGGGACTGCGCTTATCGGTGCCGGCGTGGGTGCTGGTGTGGGTGCGGGCATTAACCGCGGCACTGGCTCGGGCTCGGGCTCTGGTTTTGCAGGTACGAGCACTGGCTTCAGTACCAGCACAGGGACACCTGTAAAAGGGTCAACTCCGAAAACAACTATCACCCCCAATACTCCCGCAGGAGCAAGCAATACTGGTGCTGGTAGGCCGGGTATGGGTGGTATGCCTGGTGCCCCCGGCATGGGAGCCCAAAGCCAACAAACCGGTAAATCGCAGAAGCGGCGTCACCGCCGCTCTGCCGCCAACACGGAACGCATCCTCCCCCAACCCGGGAACCTCCCCCGCGGCCCTATCCGTCACCCTGATGATCCCCTCTACGGCACCGGACGCTAAACACCACACCGGACGTTAAAAATAGGAGGCAAGCACTCGGCACCAGTCGCTAAAACGCACCGGACGCTAAAACGTTAGGTAAGGCGCTAAACCCCACCCAGTGGGGCTGGTGCTAGTCGAGTGCGACCACCAGCCCACCACTGGGCAGGTCTTTAGATGCTCTTTTAAGCATCACGTGCAGGCCGCGCTTACTTTAGACACTGCGCACTGCTGTATATGATGAGAAAGATGATTAGTGACGATCTCTCTGCGCTCGCGTATACGCCCTTCACGCTTGCAGCTGCCCCCGCTACTCCCCGGAATATCACCATTCCGGTGGGGGTCGTCACTACCCTCTTGAGTCTTGTCTGCTGGGCAATCTTTATTCGCGGCATTGTCAACCTGGTGGAAATGATAAAGCTGGGGCAGCCAGACCATACTCGCACGGATCACCCTTGGCGGCGTCTCTGGAACCTACTTAAAGAGTTCCTTGCCCACACCAGGCTTGTTCGCAAACGCCGCACTGTTGCTGTTTCGCACTGGTTTGTGATGGTTGGCTTCATCGTGGGGGCTTTCATTCTCCTTGAGGCCTACATTCAAATGTTTGACCCGGCCGGCGGTTGGCCTGGTATCCATGACCAGCGAGGCTTCCGCGGACTGGTTGAGTTTATTGGTATTACCACTGTTATTGGTGGCCTCTACCTCACTCTTACCCGTATCCATAACAATCCCCACCGGGGCAAAAATAGGCATTCGTCACGCTTCTACCGCTCCAATATGGGAGCCGGCTACTTTGTGGATGCTGTGGTTATCCTTGAGGGCCTTGGCATGCTTGCGGTTAAAGCCGGCCAAATTGCCACCTACCCCGCTTTAGGCGGCGGGGACCCGCACGTTGACTGGATCACCTATAAGGTTGCGCAGTCTCTCCCCGCCAGCCCCACTATGGTGTGCATTCTTGCGGCAGTAAAACTGCTTATCGCTATGCTGTGGCTACTGTTGGTTGGCGTCAACCTGAACTGGGGTGTGGCGTGGCATCGCCTGGGCGCGTTCTTCAATATTTACTTCAAACGTGAATCTGACGGCCGCACCGCGCTGCGTGATATTCACCCCATGCAGAGTGGGGGTACTGTCCTTACCTTTGACAACATCGATCCGGAGAAGGATCTCCTGGGTGCAGGGCGTATTCAGGACTTCACGTGGAAAGACTGGCTCGATTTTTCTGTCTGTACAGAATGCGGTCGCTGCCAGGATCTGTGCCCGGCGTGGAATGCGGGAAAGTCGCTTAACCCGAAGCTCATTATTACTGGGCTGCGTGACGTTGCCCAGGACAGTGCCCCCTACCTGCAGGCTGCCCGTAAAGAAGGCCTTGTTGATTCTGACACCGGCCGTATTGCTGACGATGCTTTCCCACGGCTTGTCGATCTTCTTCCCGCTAAACCTGCGAAAAAACGCGCCCACCAGCGTGCGGAACTAGAACGACTCTCCCACCCCCTGGTGGGCATCAACCCTCACCATGCGGATGCTCAACGTCACCCGGAGCGTATTGGCCTCCTCGATGAAGAGGATCTATGGGCGTGTACTACGTGCGGTGCCTGTGTTGACCAGTGCCCACTCGACATTGAAATTGTCGACCATGTTGAGGATATGCGCCGCCACCAAGTATTGGCCGCCGACAATTATCCCCCGGAGCTCGCCAGTCTCTTCAAGAACCTCCAAAGTAAAGGCAACCCGTGGGGCCAGTCCCCCACTGCCCGGGAAACCTGGATCGACGAGCTGGAGGAAGAGACCGGGTGGCGTGTTCCTGTCTGGGGCAAGGATGTGCATGACTTCGCTGCCGAGGGAATGGAGTACATCTTCTGGGTTGGCTGCGCCGGCGCCTACGAGGATCGCGCTAAAGAAGCCACCAAGGCCACTGCCCTGCTTCTTCACCTGGGGGGCGTGAAATTCTGTGTCCTGGGTAATCAGGAAGCCTGTACGGGGGATTCCGCCCGGCGCGCCGGTAATGAATTCCTCTTCCAGGAGATGGCTAACCGCAATATGGAGCTTCTGGATTCTGTGTTTGGCGATAGCCCTAACCGGAAGATTATTGCTACCTGCGCGCACTGTTTTAACACTCTTAGTAATGAGTATTCCCGCCCCTACACGGTTATTCACCATTCGGTGGTGTTGAACCAGCTGGTGAACCGGCATCGTCTTATCCCCACAACCCCGGTGGAGGGGATAACCACCTACCATGATCCCTGCTATCTGGCGCGTCATAATCACTTCTATAGTCAGCCGCGGGAATTGGTGGAGTCCACTGGTACCCAGGTGACGGAGATGGACCATACTCGTGAGCAGGCCTTCTGTTGTGGCGCGGGCGGGGCCCACTTCTGGATGGAGGAGAAGCCCGGTACACGCATTAACCTCATGCGGGTGGATGAAGCCCTCAGCACGGAGGCCACTACTATTGCTACCTCCTGCCCGTTCTGTGCGGTCATGTTGTCTGACGGTGTGAAGCAGCGCATGACGACGTCGCAGAGTCGGCTGGTGAAGGCGCGGGCGGGGAATACTCGTGTAGCAGATATTTCTATTCTTCTGCTGGAATCTATCCGCCGTGGCGATAAGCTCCCGCAGCCACTGGCTCCTATTCCGGTGGGGGATATTGATCTTACAGCGGAGGCTAATGGTTTTAGCCATACTGCGTCCGTACCGGCTGAGGAAGCAGAAACTGTTAAGGACTACACCGCTACACTGCATGAAAATGAAGTGGAGGAAAACCGTGCAGCAGCCGCCGAGCAGGAGGCTGTGGACGATGTTCTTGCCGAGTTGGAGGAAGAGGCTGTTATTGACGATGCGTCCCTTATTGATGCGGGCGCGTTGACGGTTTCCCTGCAAACTGTGGGGCTTCCCCTGCTTGGCTTGATAGAGCGTAGTGATAGTGTCCCCACTGCGCAGGCTCCTGGCCCTGAACCGGTCATAGTACTTCCGAGTTCTTTGGCTACCTATGAGGCTGAAGAGCAGCAGATAGAAAAAGAGCGGAAGGCGGAGAAGGAGAAGCTGGCGCAGCGTAAGGAACGCATTGAGCGTGCCGGCGAGTCTGCTCCCGCTACGGGTAAGCCGTTGGAGGGTAAACCCTCCGTGGGTAAATCCGCAGCAGGTAGTGGCAGTGCTGCTTCCACTGGCGATGCTGTCCTAGGCACAACTCTAGACGCTGGTCTAGATACTGCTCTAGGCACTGCCGTAGATGCTGCCCTGCCGCACGACGAGCAAGGGGACACAGCCGGTAAGGCTAGTACTCCCGGCGAGGTTGACCTGGAGGTACCAGGTTTGGCACTGCTGGGTATGTTGGCCCGTGCAGATGGGATACCTCCCGCTTTACCCCCTATGGTTGCTGTCACTAAAACGATTGTTGCGAAAGCTACTCAGGCCGCGCAGCCCGTCCATATTAATGATGACAACACTGACAATGACGATAACGGCGACGTTGTAGCGGCTTCCGCTTCACCTACCGGTGTGGCTATTCGCCCGGGGGTTTCTGCTCCGCAGGACTTTTCCGCATTGTCGTAGATTCCTCATATTTTTCGTATGAGCTATCTCTCACCAGCATGAACCAGTAGAAGGCATTCCGCCCCACGGGTGTAGTCTTGCTTTTTATAAAGACCTTGAATAGTAAACAGAAGAGATAACAATGAGCCCTCGCCGCCTCTGCCAGTCGACAAAACTGGAGAATGTCACGTATGACATCCGCGGCCCTGTCCTAGACCGCGCTAATGACCTTGAATCTCAAGGTACTAAAATTCTTAAACTCAATATCGGTAACCCCGGCAAGTTTGGTTTTCTAGCACTCCGGAATGTTACCGACTATATGGGGGAGACGCTTGACGCCGCCGTCGGTTACAGTGATTCGCACGGCACTGTTCAAGCCCGTCAGGCTATTATTAACCGCTATGCCGCTATCCCTGGTTTCCCCACTATTGATATCAATAGTGTCTATACGGGGAATGGTGCTTCTGAGCTAATCACTATGGCGTTGCAGGCGCTGTGCGATCCGGGCGACGAAGTTCTTATTCCGGCACCCGACTATCCTTTGTGGACGGCGTCTACTGCTTTTGCGGGCGGCACCCCCGTCCATTACCTGCTGGATGAGGATAATGACTGGAACCCCAGTTTGGAGGATATTGAGGCCAAGATTACGGATAGAACTAAAGCTATCGTCATCATTGACCCGAATAACCCCACTGGCGCAGTTTTTTCGAAGGAGATTCTGGAGGGTATTGCCGACATTGCCCGGCGCCATGATCTTCTTATCTTCTCCGACGAGATTTATGACCTTATCCTCTACACTGACGCACCCCACTACAGTATCGCGGCACTAGCCCCTGACCTGCTCGTATTCACGTTTAACGGGCTTTCTAAAGGCTATCGTTCATGCGGTTATCGCGCTGGCTGGGTTGTGATTACCGGGCCGAAAGACCACGCCAAGGATTATCTTGCCGGTTTCCATCTGCTTGCGTCTATGCGCCTGTGCTCCAACGTTCCGGGGCAGTACGCCATTGTTGCGGCATTAGAGGGTAAGCAGGATATTCAACTGTTAACCACCTCGGGTGGGCGCCTGTACGAACAACGCCAAACTACTGTGGATACTCTGAACGCTATTCCCGGTGTTTCTGTTATGCCGCCCAAGGGATCCCTGTACGCGTTCCCACGGTTCGATCCCGACCTCTACCCCATTGCCGATGATGAAAAGTTTGCGCTATCTCTCCTGGAGAATGAGCACATTCTTATGACGCAGGGTACCGCATTCAACTACCCCACTCCCGACCACATGCGTATTGTGATGCTGCCGGAGGTGCCAGTGTTGAAAGAAGCCATTGAGCGTTTAGGGAATTTCCTGTCCACCTATCGTGGTTAATGCTCTCGCACTGTGAGCGCTACTAGGTACTACTGAGCGCTACTGAGTACTACTGAGTACTACTGAGTACTATGGGGGAACAGGCGGGGAAGATAACGACATAAAAAGTGGGCTACCGAGATTACATGAATCTCGGTAGCCCACGTGGGGAAAGTGACAAATTATAAGGAAGTGTCAGAGGCAATCATTTAGGCTTTGTTGTCGGCCTTATTGTCTTTGCCTTTGCCACCCTTCTTCTTCTTATTGACACCAGCGTAGATGCCGTAGCCAATGCCGCCAGCTACAACGAGGCAGGCAATAACGATGCCGGTGATAGCACCGCCGGAGAGACCGTCCTTACTGTCCTCCTCCTTGTAGGGATCCTCATCGAGAACCTCCATGCCGGAAGCGTCAGTGGAGCGAGCTGCGGACTTATCGCCCTTCTTGGCGTCCTTCTTGTTGCCCTTCTTGGCGTCCTTCTTCTTATCGCTCTTCTTCTTGTCCTTGCTGGCCTTCTTATCGTTAGCCTTGGCAGGGCCACCGGCACCGCCGGCAGCGTTAACAGCGAGGAGAGTGCCCTTACCGGAGAGAGCCTGGCAGTGCAGCTGAATGTGCTGGGTACCAATAACCTGGGTATCAACAACGTTCTTCATGGTGACGAAGTTCTCGGGGTTGTTGAACTGACCAGCAGCACCTTCCACGGCGGGGTGGACAGTGCCAATCTTGCCGGACTTAGCGGCCTTCATCTTCATAACGATGGTAGGAACGGCCCAGTGAGCGTCCTTGCCGTTGACATCAACGTCGAAGCCGGACATCACGAGGGTCTTACCACCAACGAGGGAGATCTTCGGGGTGCCGATGAGGCGAGCACCCGAGCCCTCAAGGCTGGCGGTAACGAAGGAGGCAGGATCATCAATGGTGAGACGCATAACGACGTTCTCAGCACTCTTAATAACTGCGATAGATTCCTTACCGGGGATCATCTCCGGCTTGTAGTCGACGCGTACCTCGTACTCCTGGCCGGCCTTCACGGAATCGGGGGCGGTAACCGTCATGGTGTCGGTCTTGCCACGAGTCTGGTTGAAGTTCATGGGGGCACCGTTGGTACGGCAGCTGGACTTAATGGTCTTGTTTACGGTAGCGGCTGAGGCAGTGGCTACTGTGAGCGGGGACAAGCCGAGGCTCATGCCTACGGCAGCAGCGAGGGCCAAAGCCTTCTTGGTGATCGTTGAAGTTGACATGCCATTGATTTTACGTAGGTAGAGACAACATGTCCCTGCTATTGCACGTCATCTAGCAGGAAAAATGAGATCTTGCCCACGCAAACCCTATTTTTGGTCTATTATCCAAAAGGATCGCCATTATAGAGTTTGTTGCTCATTCTTTCTTCATAATTCACTCTTTTTTCATGTAACCGCTCTGAACTGCAAGAATTCGCAATATGGTGAAAAAGCTGTCTGATTTGTTCACATGAGGAATTTTTATAACGTCAATAAAAATTTCTATTAATGGTCAATTGTCAAGGGTTTGTGAAAAGCACTACATCTGCCAATTTTGCATTTTTTATTGCCATATACCTCCCCCATACTCCCATTTATGAGGTAACCCTTATTATATTTTCAGTGATCCGCACAACATTCCCCCCGCCTTGTACGATAGAAAGTATCGTATGAGCACAATCAAAGGACACACGCGACATGACATTTGAGGTACTCACTCCGGCCCAAATTGCTGCCGGACACAAAGCCGACCACATTCTCGACACCGTCAAAGCCAGGCCCATCGACTGGAACAACATCGAAGACCCCAAAGACAAAGAAGTATGGGATAAACTCACCGAAAACTTCTGGCTCCCCGAAAAAGTACCACTCTCCAACGATGTAAAGTCCTACAATAATCTCCCCGAAGCGGAGAAGAAGGTCATGCAGAACACCTACGGCATGCTCACCCTTCTGGACACCATCCAGTCCACCGTAGGTGCCACCGCCATGGTGGGCGATGCCCTCACCCCCCACGAGGAAGCCGTCTACTCCAACATTGTGTTCATGGAGTCCGTACACGCTAAGTCCTACTCCTCCATCTTCTCTACCCTCTGCTCCAAGGAAGAAAACGACGCTATCTTCGAGTGGACTGAAAATAATGAGCTGGTGCAGAACCTGGCCCGCATCCAGATGAACTTCTACACCGACATCGACCCCATCAAACGCAAAATTGCCGGCACCATGCTAGAGGGATACCTCTTTTACACTGGCTTCTTCACCCCCTTCTACATGGGCTCCCGCAACAAACTCCCCAACACTGCCGACCTCCTGGGCCTCATCTTCCGCGACGAGCGCGTCCACTGCTACTACACCGGCTACAAGTACCAAAAGATGCTGGAACGCGTCTCCGCCGAAGAACGAGCACGCTACAAGGAGATGACATTCGACTACCTCCTTGAACTCACCGCTACAGAGGAAGCCTTCCTCCACGAGCTTTACGACGAGGTCGAGTGGTCCGAACTGGCCATCTCCTACAGCCATTTCAACGCCAACACCACCCTGAAATACCTTGGCTACGAACCTCTCTACCCGAAAGACGTATGCCACGTAGACGCAGGCGTGATGGGCTACATTGCCTCCGACAACATGGAAAACCACGACTTCTTCTCCGGCTCCGGCTCCACCTACATTGTGGGCGAGGTGGAAAACACCACTGATGACGACTGGGACTTCTAGCCAGCAGCCACCCTCGCTTTCAGCCGTCCAATAACTCTGCACTTCCGCATGTCGTGTGCACTAAGAATGGATGCAAGAATAGTTCAAAAATAGTGCAAAAAGAGGGGATCCCGGGAAGTATGACGCTTCCCGGGATCCCCCTTTAGGGCCTCTCTCTATGTAGCCCTTATCTATATGGCGGCTCTAGCTATGAGCACTACGCTATCCACGCCCATCAGTTATGCACTTTATCCATGGGGCAGGGGAAGGACTCATGCACAGTTTCTGGCGCAAGTCCCTTCGTACCCTTGGGGAAAGTGGCCTCCAGTTTGGTGTACACCTGCACACCATACCCACATTGCTGCAGGTCAGAGAGTTTAACAACAACGGGGACGCGATGGTTCTTCCCTTCCGCGCAAGACGGGTTGCAGTCATTAATCACCGCAATACCATTGCCGGTAGCAACCTGCTTACCCCAATCTTGCCAAGAGATTTCTGTTAGGCGGAATGCGCCGGTAGCGCACCCCAGGTAAATCTCGGAGGGGCCGCTGGGGCCTTCCGTGTCTACACAGTTAAGGAAACCAGTAGCACGTACCAGCACTAACGTATCTTCCGGGGTAGCGCCCTGCACCGCATACACTTGGCCACTCTTCCGGTTGAACGTGAGAGTAGCGGGGGTTGTCGATACTTTATTCGGGGCGAACTTCACCGTAACAGCATCGTCGGGAACAAGGCCGGATAGTGTCTTGGGGGTACTCACAACACTACTTCCCGCGTCCCGGGCAATAACCTGGTAAAGCCCATGGTAGAGGGGTCCGTCCAAGCCTGGAACAGTGAGCAGGAGGAGCGCCGCGCGGGACGGCTGTACATCCGGAATAGCTTGGGAGAGAACACCCTCCAACCCGTCCGGGTCCTTCGGCCAAGAGGACAATGCAGCCACGTTAATAGTGGTGCCAGCAATGTCTACCTGCTGAACGCCACGCTTAGTGTAACCGCGTCCCATACCGAAAAGCTTTGGGCTGCCAGCTTTTTCCCACTTCTTCTGGGCTTCTTGGCTATCAAAAGCCAGTTCCCCATCAGAGACCTGCATCTCCACACTACTGGCATCCATAATGGTGCGCTGATTAGTGGTGACGTTATAGATAATGCCGTCTTTATTAAAGTGACGAACCACCTGACGCCGGTGCAACAGTAAGGTCTGGTCCGGGAGTTTCTGCACGTTGACGGCATCATGCCGGGCTTCCGCACCAGCGTTACGCAGCATTGTTTGCGCTTCTGCACGCGGCAACGTTGGAGTATCGGGCACAACCTGCCCCACCCCAACAAGTACCGCCACAGCAGCCGCGGCGGCCGCAATGCCACCGTAGAAACCGCCACGGACGCGACGTCGGCTATCCCGCTTTTCACGCTCAGCAGCCATACTGATAATAATGTGGTGCGATGTTGCGGCGTCTGGTGCGTTGGCTTCATCGTCCAGCACGCGCTGCACCTCAGGTGCCTCAACCGTCATGGAGCTAGAGCCAGCACTGGACGTATCCACAGAAGTAGGCGGCTGTGCAACACCAGCAAGCCCACTATCCTGATGCCCCAGTGCATAGGCACTGTTCTTGCCAAGATTTAGAGCGCCCTGGTGAATACCAATGGGCTCGCCAACAAACTCATCTTCTGAATTACCCTGTGCACTAGCATCGGAACCCGCACTGGCGCCGTCAAGATCAGCGCCGGCAAGGTTAACAGAGGTACGACCGGCGATAATATCGTCAAGAAGCTCCATATTGGGCTGCTCGAGGGCACCCTCAGTAACAGTTTCAGAAGGGATAGGGTTAGCTGCGATTAGGCGACGCCACGTTTCTGGATCCGCTTCGTGAAGGGGACGGAAGCGAAGTGGCGCATGGTGTTTCTTCGGGTGAAACATAATTATTGCTCCTCCACAGTGTGTAGTGCTTCCGCGAACCGAGTACGGGCACGATGGAGACGGACACGGGCGGCGGCCGGAGTTACCTGCAATGCGGATGCCAGCTCCACAGTAGTGAGGCCTTCCCACGCGGCAAGGAGAAGAACGTCCCGATCAGAATCGGATAATAAATCTAGGGCTGCTTTAACCCGGGAGCCCTCCGCCACCCCCTCAGCGACGTCAATAGCACTGGCACCGTGCGCGACACTGCTGGGATCCATGATAGTTTCATGGTCCAGACGCCGCGCAGACGTACGAAAGTACTCATTGACAACGTTGTGGGCAACTCCGAAAAACCACGGTAGTGGATCTTCGTGGAGATGCGGCGGAATAGTGTCTCGGGTTTGCCAGACTCGCGTCATAATTACGGACAGTAAATCCTCAACATCATTGCTGGGGATACGGCGGCGCAAATATGCCACGACAGGCTGGTAGGACTGCTGATAAGCAGCTCTAAACCATTCCTCTGTTAGCGTGTCACTCATATGTCTAGTCTACGATCGGAACCTTACGGTTGCGGATACCTTCGCCCTATGTATGTGCCACACAATAAAATTGTTACAGAAGAACGGAAAACAGTGCCGGAAACAGCACCAGAAACACTGCCATGCTTCTACCGCTGCACTTCTATAGCGGCGTGACGGAGCCTTCCTCATCGACGCTAAAATTCTTCCATGCTTGTGACGGGGTGGGGCCGCGCTGCCCCTGATATTTCGACCCCAGTACGGAGGAACCATAGGGATGTGTGGAGGGTGAACTTAAACGGAATACGCACAATTGCCCTACCTTCATGTTGGGGTAGAGCTTAATGGGCAGGTTGGAAACATTGGAGAGTTCCAGGGTGATGTGCCCAGAGAAGCCGGGGTCAATGAACCCTGCAGTGGAGTGCGTCATAAGGCCCAGGCGACCAAGGGAACTCTTCCCCTCCAGCCGACCGGCCAGCTTATCGCTGAGGCTGACGATTTCTTTAGTGGAACCCAGAACGAATTCGCCAGGGTGCAGAATGAAGGAGTCTCCTTCAGTAACTTCTACCAGCGTTGTGAGGTCGGGTTGGGGAACCGCCGGATCGATGTGGGTGTAGCGGGTGGAGTTGAAAACGCGGAAGAGTCCGTCGAGCCGTACATCAATGCTGGAGGGTTGTATGAGGGCTGCATCGTAGGGCTCGAGGGAGAGGTCGCCCGAGCTGATAACTGCGCACAAATCTACGTCTGAAAGAAGCACGTTCCTAGCCTAACCTATCTGCAGAATATTAAAGACGCTGTGGCCAACAATAGCTTTGTGAAAAGGCGGAATTTACTAAAGTGGTCATAATGTAGTTTCCGGAAGAATAGTAGAGGCTGCTAGTCTGGGGGAAGCACTTCTCTGCCGATGTAGTTCAATGGTAGAACATCAGCTTCCCAAGCTGAATACGCGGGTTCGATTCCCGTCATCGGCTCCATTCACGTTTCTGTGGCCGTGCTACGTCTTCCCATGTTCGGGCCGCAGGTTCATACTTAATTTCACAATCGCTATTGTGTCATTCCAGTAATAAGTGCAGCTAGTCCATATACACAGATAGGATTGAGCAGAATGCAGCCCGCACAACGGTTAAGCCAGAACGGTAAGTATGCATTAGCTGCATTCCAGCTTATTCTTATTGCCGCGGCCATGGTGGTGTTCTTCCCCTTCAACGCGGAGAACCCCGGCTACCATATTGACTTCGACGTCTACTGGACCGGTACTCGTTTCTTCCTCAACGGTGGCTATATCTACGGCAAAATTCCTCTTCTGCACCATGGCACTAGCCTGCCTTTTACATATCCGCCAGTAGCACTGTTGGTCTTTGTACCCTTCGCTATTCTCCCGTACCAGCTCAGTTCCATTCTGTTTAGTTTGGTTTCTCTTCTCGCTCTGTATGTGGTGGCGCGCTACACTTTTACAGCTGTCCGCAGCTATGGTGTGATGGTTGAGGATAAGCCCTGGCACAATGTTTTTCTGTGGGTCGCCATTATTGTGGCCCTGTTTACTGCGCCAGTTCGCTTCACTTTTCTTTTTGGGCAGATCAATCTTCTGCTGATGATACTGGTCACTATTGACTGCTGTACATCTCGCCGTCGCTGGTGGACGGGAATGCTGGTGGGGTTGACCATCTCCATCAAGCTCACCCCCATGGTGTTCCTCCTGTATTTTGTCTGCCGCCGCGACTGGAAATCTGTGGGAATGACACTCGGTTCTTTCCTGGTGTACAACCTTTTTGCGCTTCTTGTTATGCCTAGTACAACACGGTTGTACTGGACGAAGATTATTCGAGATAGTGAACGCATTGGTGCTTACCACTACTGCAGAAACCAGTCTATTAACGGGGCGCTTGCCCGCTTCGGGCTGCATGATTCCTCCCGCAGCACAGTGTGGTTTATTGTTGCTCTTATTGTGGGATTACTCATCGCTGTTATTGTGTGGCAGCTTGTGAAAGCCCAACAGTATTTCGCTGCTCTTATGCTGAACGGTATTGCTGCTAACCTCTGCTCCCCCATTTCCTGGGACCATCACTGGACATGGATTGTGCCGCTTGTCATTCTGTTGGGTGTGTGGGCATGGAAGAAAATCCCCACTTCCTCTACCCAGTGGGTATGGTGGACGCTTACCGGCCTCGGTGCGCTTATTCTTTTCACTGACCCGTTAAGGTTCCTCCCGATGAATGGCGATAAGGAACTATCCTGGACCCCCATCCAGCACTTTTTTGGAGAGTCCTACACTCTGTGGAGTCTCCTGACTATCATTGCCCTACTTGCTGTACGGCCCTTCTCTCGGCTTACCAATACGCCCCGTACCATCAAAAAAACATCCGAAAAAGCGCCTGTGTCACTACAGTAAAACTATGCGTTTTGGAAAAACCTCGCTTCGGTTACTACGCTCTTCCCGCCGCCGCATAAGAACTGGCACCGTCAGCACTCGTACTGCAAACATCTACACTGCGCATATCTACACTGCGGCCATTTGTACGGCAGCTATCTGCATTGCCACTATCTGTGGCGTCGGCCTCACCGGGTGTACGCACCATGATGATGCCCCGTCCTCCTCTACTAATGCTGCAACAAAAAACATTCCCGATAGCGTCAACATCACCTGCGAGCACTTCAACGCACTGAAACCAGAAGAGCAGAAAAAAGCTGCTGATACACTACTCAATAGCTACAATTCAGCCGGAAAACTAGCATCTGACCAGGCGCAATCTCACCAAGATTTTCATCTTGAAGGAAAACTTTCCGCATCGTCGCAGACGGAATCTCCCTCTTTCCTCAACCTCGCACGGCATACGTGTGCCCTCCCCGACAATAAGAGTGTTCGGCTGCTTACAGCGATGGGTTTCAACTAGGGTTCACATATTTTCTATAGAATCGGGCTTAGACAGTTCCGGACGATTCTCGTAAAGGAGACCCTTCATGACTGCCACAGACCGTGTTGTTCTTATTGCCTATGATGGTTCCCGCCAGGCAAAACGAGCAGTATCCATTGTCTCCACATTCATTCACGAGGAACGCGTCATCCTCCTCACCGCCTGGCAGGCTGTACAGATGCAGGCCACGCGTGCTTCCAGTATGGGTGGTTTAGTCCAGCCGGATTGGGACTCCGAAAAAATGGTGGAGGATCCCGGCCTTACAGACGCCCGGAATTTCGCCTTTGAAGGCGAAAAACTCGCCCGGGAAAACGGCATTACCCATACTGAAAGTTACCTGGTGGAATACACCACCAGCGTGTGGAATGCCATCACCAAGGCTGCTGACGAACTTGATGCTGATCTTATTGTCACTGGCACGCATGGCCGTACTGGATTCCAGGAACTCATGCACCCCTCCGTGGCGGATCGCGTGTTGAAACACGGGCACCGCCCAGTCCTTATTGTTCCGCCCGAAGCATAGGAATGAAGCAGGTAAAGCAGGAATACTGAAGCATAAGGAATACTACGGTACGACATGTCGCAAAGAGCACTACGCTCCGTTAATGGTGCCCTGGGTTGGGTCACACTGTGGTGTATTGCTATTACCTCAGCACTCCTCTGGCCACTTTTCACAAACGGATACCTGCTGACGCGTGGCGGAGTATCCACACCGCACTCCTACATCACTCCCTCCGCACTGGGAATTGGCGATACCCTGTCATGCTCAGTTCCCCAAGACACGTTTATTGCTATCGTTTCCCACTTCATGGATGGCGGCCTGGCAGTAAAAATTCTTCTCTTCCTCGCTCTTATCTTCGCAGGTTTAGGCGCCGCCGGATTGGGGTGGTATTTTCTTTTCCCCGCCACACGTGGCCAAGCCCTCACCCAGGGACTTGCGGCCGCCACCTTCGGCATCTGGAACCCCTTCGTGGTAGAGCGTCTCCTGCAAGGACACTGGTCACTTCTTTTGTGTTACGGTGCGCTCCCCTGGATAGCCCTTACCGGAACAATGGTGATGTCCACCGGCCACTACACACGCCTCACTGCCTGGGCCGCATTAACCGCATCAATGGCACTAGCCGGGTTTACCCCCACTGGAGCCATTATGGGCATCCTCTTTGCCCTACTTTCAGTGGGGCTTCCGAAACGTCCCATTGATGTTTCTGAACTACGCCTAGCCATTGACCACACCTCCACCCCGCTAAAGTATTGGCAGTGACTCCTTACCATACTGGGGATCGATCTACTCGTTATTCTCCCCTGGCTCTACCCCACTATTTTGCATGTCGTAAAGTATGGTTCCGCCTCGTTTGCGAGCAGCGCCGATATTCCTACCTATGCCGCTCGCGGAGAGGGGCCCCTAGGGTCCCTCAGTACCTTCTTTTCTCTCCTGGGACTGGGCGGTATCTGGAATGCGGATGCTGTCCCCGCCAGCCGCTCCACGTTTTTTGTTTTTATTGCGCTTGTTATCCAGCTTGTACTACTCAGCATTGGAATATGGCGTTTCCGCAGATCCAAGACACGCCACCTGGTATATATGTGGGTGGGGGCCGGCATTCTAGGACTCCTAATTATCACATTCTTCTCCTACCCCGTTGGCCTGCACGCCGCCGAGTGGCTTGCAGAACATATTCCGGGGACGGAACTTTTCCGCGACGCCCACAAATGGATGGCGCTTATTATGCCCATCTATGCGGTCCTGGTAAGTTCCTGCGCCCGCGCCATCTACGAATTCAGCTACCGGCACACCCTCTTCGGGAAGCGCATTGATGCCCGCACCACCACAGCATTACTGTGCGTCCTCATTATTCTTCTGCTACCGGACGCACCCATCGCAACCGGACAGCATCTGCAGCCCGTTTCCTACTCTTCGTCCTGGAATGAGATCCTCAAAGCAGTCCACGATAGTGACGGCGACATGATGGTGCTCCCCAGTGGGCATACACGTATTTTTGAGGGCGGCAACAACCGCCCAGTACACGATCCCGCACCTTATCTTGTTCCCGTTGAGGTTTTAACAAGTAATGCGCGCCCGCTAGAGGCAGACTACTCCACCGAGGAAAAGACTAACCCGTCAGACGATACGCAGGAGCAGGACAATTCCTCTGCTCCGCAGGCTTCACCCATTACGCCAGTTACACCTGTTTCGTCTCCCTCATCTACGTCAACGACGTCACCGCCCTCGCCTGCCCATGAAGAAACGCGTGCAGACCAGGTTAACCAGGCTCTTTTAGAGGGCGCGCCAGCAGAAACCCTAGCTGCTCTGGGAGTGCGCTGGGTACTTATTGAGCACACTGTTGCGCCCGCAGTCCCAGACACTTTTGAATTCCGCAATGCGCTACGCGGTTTGGAACCACTGGTGACGGCACCGGACCTTACTCTTTACCGAGTACCCGGCACTGTAAGCCACAGTTATGCGCCAACGCATTGGGAGTGGTCACTAGCTTTTACCGCCCACGTTATCTGGCTTCTGCTGATCGTGGTGAGCTATGTGGCCATGTTCTGGCTTATTATCAAAGACCGTAAACACGCCAACAGCAGCAGAACACTATAACGCACTGGGCAGCCAGTGCGCCCGTTAGTTAATACTGGCAGGGTGTGGCGGCGGGAAAGCGTGCGGGAAGTACTTCGACGCTTTCTGTCGAATATCTTCCGGAGTGTAGATGTAAGGTAGCTTTTCCACTTTCCTGACGTTAGGGAGCGTCGCTTTTATTGTTGACACTTGGTACGGCACCCACGAGGAGATCGTGAAGAAAACAGTGTATCCACTCTGATTGGGAAGGAAGTAGGGGTTATAGAGTTTTGCCCCCCTGGCTCGGAATAAGAGTGTACCGATTAGTCCAGTTAATAAGGTCCTTCGAGTACCGCAGATAAATGTTGTCCCCACTGCCAAGAGTAAGCAACATGAAACGCTTAATACGAGGATTCCATTGCACAGACATTTCGGATGCTCTACCAGGGATAACAGGATATGCTGCAGACGGATCCCCCTGGACCCAGTCCTCTCCATCCCAGTATTCCCAGGAGTCTAGATCCTCAAAATCCTCAATGCGGACACGGGAAATATAACCGTCCCCCATGCGGCCACTAGGGGTACCGAATTCGTAGACATACTTCCCGTACTTCACAAAAGCACCCATTTGGAAGTTCTTAAAGCCGTCCTTGTTCGTCCGGTGAATACTGGTGGGAAGCCAGGTAGTGCCATAGTCGTAGGACTTATAGATATGGGAGAAGTTAGTTACCCACTGCCCCGGATTTCCCCAACTACGGACAGACATGAAGTCAATATACTGAACTCCGTTGATGGACAGTGCCGCGGTGGGAATCTTCGATAGTTCATTGTGTTTACCATGTCCACAATCAACAATTTCTTCGGCCTTATTTTCAAAACCAGTAAAGAATTTGGTGGTGCGAACATTGTAGGGGTTACGAGTATCTGCCCACGCTAAAGCCGACCCGCGGAAACGGCTGAAGGGACCAAAGTGCCCAGGACCATAGTTATCACCGAATGCGATAAGGGTACGGCCATCACCAGTACTCCAGGTAATTCCTAGATCGGAGCTCCAAATACCAGCATCGCGGGAAACACTATTAGCAGCCCCAACTCCAACAAGTGGTTTGCCCACAACTTGTGCATCTCGAGATCTGATAATAGGGGCACTGGTATGGGGTCCCAGAGTAAGAGTGATATGCGCACGCGAGATACTTTGACGCGCTACTTTGACAGGTTTAGGGATAAGTTCTTTTCCCGCACGAGGAGGGAGATAGACGATGTGAAGGGGATCGAATTTGGAGAGATCCCGATGGAAGAGACGGTCGGGGAAAATGAGCCCTTTCAGGCGGTGGATAGCATTCGGAATATCTGAATGCTTCTTACCATTGTGGTTCTTACCATCATCGGGTTTTTCTGGGTGCTCATGGCGTTCTCGTTCACGCTGCGCAATTTCTGTGGCGCTCGGGTATCCAGCTTGGGCAGCGGTAACGGGGTCCTCAATGATGAGGGGTGGTTCAAGGGTTTCTGCGGCAGAAGCAGGAGTGGTGGGGGCAAAGAAAAACCCGGATATAAGTGTGACAGTGAGAGCGGCAGCGATGCTTGTACTGCCGATGCTCTGTGAGCGCACGATATTCTCCTTATGAGCGGTACAACCGTCTGTACTGTAGCGCCTATATTGTAGCGATAGTGCCCTCCACTACATCAGTAGTGGAGGGCACTATTTTCTTACTATGTATCGTTCTCAGGGGTAAACCCTAGAGACTCAACACATGTAACTAGTTCTTGGCGTCGGCAATACGCTGCTTGAGAGCCTCGTACTCGTCGAGAACTTCCTGCGGAACCTTCGGGCCGAGTTTCTTGAACCAGGCATCGAGGTCGGGAAGCTCGCGCTCCCAGTCAGCCTTGTGAACAGCGAGGGCAGCCTTAACGTCATCCTCAGTGTAGCCTTCGAGGCCGGTGAGGTCGAGATCCTCAACGCGGGCGGTCTGGCCGACGATGGTGTTGTCAGCTTCGACGCGGCCTTCAAGACGGTCAACGATCCACTTGAGGACACGGCTGTTGTCGCCGAATCCTGGCCAGAGGAACTTGCCATCGTCATTCTTGCGGAACCAGTTGACGTAGAAGATCTTGGGCATCTTGTCGCCGCCCTTTTCTCCCATGTCAATCCAGTGCTGGAGGTAGTCGCCAACGTTGTAGCCGATGAAGGGGATCATGGCCATGGGGTCGCGGCGGATGGAGCCAACCTTGCCCTCAGCAGCAGCGGTCTGGCCGGAGGAGAGGGTGGCGCCAATGTAAACGCCGTGGTTCCAGCTGTATGCTTCGGAAACCAGCGGAACGGTGTCGGGGCGACGGCCACCGAAGAGCATGGCGGAAACCGGAACGCCCTTGGGGTCGTTGAACTCTGCAGCGGTAACTGGGCACTGGGTAATCGGCACAGTGTAGCGGGAGTTCGGGTGAGCGGCGGTAACGTCGGAAGCAGGGGTCCAGTCGTTGCCGTGCCAGTCGGTGAGGTGTGCCGGCGGCTCGCTCATGTCTTCCCACCAGACGTCGCCGTCATCGGTGAGGGCAACGTTGGTGAAGATGCAGTTGCCGGGCTCCATGGAACGCATGGCGTTCGGGTTGGAGTCGTAGTTGGTGCCGGGGGCAACACCGAAGAAGCCGTTCTCGGGGTTGACGGCGTAGAGGCGGCCATCTTCACCGAAGCGCATCCAGGAAATGTCATCGCCAACGACCTCAGCCTTCCAGCCGGGGATGGTCGGCTGCAGCATGGCGAGGTTGGTCTTGCCACATGCAGACGGGAAGGCGGCGCAGATGTAGTAGGCCTTGCCTTCGGGGGAGGTGAGCTTCAGGATGAGCATGTGCTCAGCCATCCAGCCTTCGTCACGAGCCATGACAGAGGCGATACGGAGGGCGTAGCACTTCTTGCCGAGGAGGGCGTTTCCGCCGTAACCGGAGCCGAAGGACCAGATTTCGCGGGTCTCGGGGAAGTGGGTGATGTACTTGGTCTCGTTGCAGGGCCAGGCGACGTCTTTCTGGCCGGGGGCGAGAGGTGCGCCAACGGAGTGGACGCCACGAACGAATTCGCCGTCTTTGCCGATCTTGGCAAGAGCAGCTTCACCCATGCGAGTCATGATACGCATGGAGACAACGACGTAAGCGGAGTCAGAGATTTCAATACCGAGCTTAGGATCGTCGGCACCAAGGGGACCCATGCAGAAGGGGATGACGTACATGGTACGGCCCTTCATACAGCCCTTGTAGTGCTCGAGCATTTCTTTACGCATTGCATTGGGCTCAGCCCAGTGGTTGGTGGGGCCAGCGCCATCTTCGGTCTCAGAGCAGATGAAGGTGCGGGATTCAACACGAGCAACGTCAGCAGGATCGGAGAGAGCCAGGAAGGAGTTCGGCTTCTTCTCGGGGTTCAGCTGGGTGAAAGTGCCACCGTCAACGAGTTGTTTGGTTAGACGGTCCCATTCTTCCTGGGATCCGTCGCAGAAAACGACATGGTCGGGGGTCATAACCTCGGCCCACTGGGCGACGAAGTCAATGATTTTTTCATTCTCAGTGGGGATGGTTCCCTCGAAACCTGGAATGGTCTTTGCAGTCATCTGTCACTCCTACAAGTAATTGATGTCATGTTCCATGTTAGTAACGAATGACGATGAGAGCACATCTTCCTTGAGTGATTTGGAGGTAACATTCCCCCCTCAATGTGATTTAAAATACATATTTTCGTGACGGCTTCATATAAGTGCAGTTAGGTATTCCTATAAAAAGCACGTCAAACGCTACTTAATCGATACTCTACGCATCTAGCGTCGGAGGGTACGGAAGCTGCCAACGCTGATTAGTTCCGTCAAAACAAATGTTTTGCAGGTGGTCCACAATGCCATCCGCGTCCTCATCGCTGAAGACAAGCATGCCATCTTCATAACCCAGGGTTGCGCAGTGGTTTTCATCTATCTCTATGGCAAAACAAAGCTTCCCAAGTTCCATATACATTTCACCCGGACGTAATGCATCGATATCCCCATGGGTAATGGGACGTATAATTTCGTCCCCATTAGAGGCATACGAGGTAACACCTACCTCCCCCGTTGGATCAATAAGTCCTACTCCTACAGTTTGCGTAGGACCAGTCGTCATCTCACCCGGATTGAAGAATGTGATATCTGGCTCATACTCGTTGTCATAGTCCCAACACACCGCTTCATCGGTAATATATTCGCCGGTTTGCGGATCGATGGGGGCGTTCATGGGGATAGGAACCCACTCGTTTCCCATCGCATCGGTGACGACAAAGGCAGACCCAAGCCATGGGTCAAAAGGAATCTCGAAATCGGTCATGACGCTCTCCGCTCTACTTTCTGTTGGGAAATACTGCTGCTATTAGCCGCCGCACACGGGCGGGGCCACTGATGAAACTTGTACTTGATGGGAAATTAACTGGGGACTTAACGAAAACCACTGGACTCATAAAAGGTTCCCTTCCACTGGCTCAGCTACCTCTTCATGAGATTCTTCGACAGAACTACACGAAGCTGGACTACACGAAACTGGGTTAGAAGCTGCCGGGCTAGGAGCTGCCGGACTAGAAGATTGTGGTTGCTGATTCTGCTTGAGGATAAGCGCGACACGACGCGGAACAA
>OJLG01000034.1_pt1 | contig 21483 bp, 20 predicted proteins | sample 1596901 | NCBI WGS metagenome assembly OJLG01 (sample SAMEA3904719, study PRJEB24821) | metagenome | biome: Builtin; feature: hospital; material: surface | place: USA | collected 2013-10-16
TCGTCAATATTGGTCACAATAGCATACAAAGGACTGAGATATAAAAAAGAAGCGTCTGATTCATCAGCTTCTGCTACGATATAGTCCCCTTTACCTAATTTAGCATTAGCTGCCACCGAATTTAGTCTTCCACCAATCACATAAGTTGGATCAAAGTTTGCTGCATCCAAAATAGCAGCAGTCATACTAGTGGTTGTGGTTTTGCCGTGCGTTCCAGCAACCGCAATCCCTCGTTTAAAGCGCATTAGCTCTGAAAGCATCATGGCGCGGCGGATAACTGGAATATTGGCAGATACTGCAGCAATTACCTCTGGATTACTCTCAGACACTGCTGTTGAGGTCACTACTACCTGAGCATCTTTAACTTGTTCAGGTGCATGCCCCTCATACACTTTAACGCCAATTGCCTGCAAGTGCTGAGTGGCGCTATTATAGTGTAAATCAGAACCTGACACCTGATAGCCTAAATTATGAAGCACCTCTGCTATACCACACATGCCAGTACCACCAATACCCACAAAATGGATACGACTTACTTTACCTTTCATTGCCCTACCCGTTTATTCAACTTTCTTATTGCATCAGCTAACACTTCAGCTGCATTTAATTTAGCAAGACTTCTTGCTGATCTAGCCCAATTAAGACACTGTTCTCTAGTTAAAAAAGTAATATCATTTGCTATTTTTTTCACAGAAAAATCTGTTTGGGCAATACACAAAGCAGCACCGGCCTTGACCATATGCAATGCATTATAACGTTGGTGATCATCCACTGCATGAGGAAAAGGAATCAAATATCCGCCTAAGCCGACCACTGTTAATTCTGCAATAGTTAGCGCTCCTGCACGGCAAATCACAAAATCAGCCCAATTATATTCAGCTGTTATATCAGTGATAAAAGAAAAAACTTTTGCTTCAATCTGCTTTTCTGCATAACGTTCTCTTACCTCTTTTTCGTTACCTTTGCCACATTGATGATGGATCAGTGGCCGTTGTTCAAGAGGCAAGCTTGCAATGATCTCTGGAAGAGTATCATTAAATATTTTAGCTCCTAAGGATCCTCCCAAAATAAATAAACGCAAAGGGCCGCTTCTTTGCTTAAAACGATCTTCTACAGAAGTAAAAAATTGATTCAATAATTGCTGACGTAATGGATTTCCAATATAACCTCTCACATCCTTAAAGGTTTCAGGAAATGCAAAAAACACACGATTAGCTACATAAGAAAGTATCTTATTACTTAAACCAGCAATGGCATTTTGTTCATGAATGATTAAAGGAATCCCACACAATTTGGCAGCAACAGCTCCTGGAAAAGAAACAAACCCTCCAAAGCCAATAGCTCCTTTAATATTATTTTGCTTAATCAATTGCATGACTTCTTTAATTGTCTTAAATAAAATAAATGGCAAAGTTAATTTTCTTTTTAAACCATTTCCACGCACCCCCTTAATAGCGATCATATGTAAAAAGATATCGTATCGTGGGACAATGCGCGTTTCCATACCACCTGCACTACCTAACCACAATACCTTGTCCCCCTTTTTTTGTAGTGTTTGTGCTGTAGCTAGTGCTGGAAAAATATGTCCACCAGTGCCTCCTGCCATAATCAAATAACAAGCACTCATATACGGTATCCTAAGCTAGCACGCCGATTTTCATAATCGATGCGCAACAATATCACTGTTGCCAATATTAGGGTCATTAAAGAAGAACCTCCGTATGAAATAAACGGCAGAGTTAATCCTTTGGTTGGCAAAAGACCGGTATTAATTCCAATATGAAAGAATGCTTGAATACCGATCCAAATACCAATTCCTTTGGCCACATAGGAGGAAAATAATAAATCCAGATCACTAGCTCGCTTGCCAATAGAAAAAGCACGAATAGTGATCCAAAAATAGATAAAACATAATATCAACAAAAACAATATACCCAACTCTTCAGTAATTAAAGAAGCAATAAAATCGGTATGCAACTCTGGCAAACCATAGCGCGCCACTCCATTGCCTAAACCAACTCCAAATAACCCACCATGCGCATTAGCGACAAAGGACTGGATCGTCTGAAAACCAGCACCTAAAGGATCACTTTCGGGATGTAAAAAAGTGGTGATTCTACGCATACGGTAAGGAGTGAATACAACTGCCAAGATTCCTGCCACTGTCCCTACACCAACAATACTCGCAAACCAACTCCATTTTAATCCCGCCATAAATAAAAGTGCCAGGGTAACGATAAAAGTGATGACCATTGACCCAAGATCTCCACTTAATAAAATCAAAGCTGCTCCCAATGCAGGTACAATAGCCACAAACCATACCTTCTTAAATTGGGTTAACACATCGTATTTTCGATAAAGATAACTAGATAAATACAAAATTACCGCCAGCTTAAATAACTCTGCTGGCTGAATATGAATAAATCCTAGATTAATCCAACGCCTCGCTCCTTTAACATCAACACCAAGCACCAGCGCTAATACAAGCAGTATCAGCGATAATATCACCACAACTGGCATGCTGGTTAACCATCTTTTCATCGGCATAAAAAGAAAAGCAATCATCCCTACCGCTGAGGAAATAAGAAAAAACAAACCTTGACGAAATAAATAATAATATTGATTACCAGTCTTATATAAACGTCCATCGACAGAAGCGGAGTAAATCATTACCATACCAAATACAATAAGCAGCAATACCACCCACATCAATTCGCGATCATAACTACTATTAAATAACTTTCGATCTAACCAATGTTGTTCACTCACTCATTAGCTCCCTAATAGCATTAATAAACACTTCTGAACGATGCGCATAATCTTGAAACATATCCATGCTAGCGCAAGCTGGACTAAGTAGCACCCAATCACCTGGCTTGGCTGCTGCATACGCTTTCTTAGTGGCTTCTTGCAAACTGTTACAAATAACAGTTGGGACTACAGCATTGCTCACTACTTCAGCGATTTCTACCGCTGCTTCACCAATTAAAAATAAAGCTATAACTTTTTCTTCAATTATTTTTCTCAACGGCTTAAATGACTGCCCTTTGCCCAAGCCGCCAGCAATTAACACCACCTTTCCTGGTGCACCCCTTAAAGCAGCTAAAGTAGCACCAACATTTGTCCCTTTTGAATCGTCAATAAAGTATACATCATTGAATTTTCCCACTTTCTGGACTCGATGTGGTAACCCTTTAAAAAAAGGCAATAAATCAATCAAACGCTGCTCATCCAATTGTAATGCAGAACACAAAGCTAAAGCGCTCATTACATTAGCGACATTATGTTTGCCTGACAGGTGTAGTTCTTTACTATCAATTAGCCTTTGTCTATCACGCATGATTACGGTACCTTTTAACCAATAGTTACTTGGCTCTTGTAAAGAAAACCATAAAGGATGTCTTTCAGAGCGTTGCATAGCTAAACAAAATGGATCATCTTGATTAAGCACTTGTACTCTAGCACCATCAAAAATCTTGTCTTTATGCCAAGCGTAATCAAGTCTATCTTTGTAACGATCCAAATGATCATCTGAAATATTTAAACAGACGGCTGCTTGTGCATTTAAGTCATGAATAGTTTCTAGCTGGAAACTAGATAATTCCAATACCCAAACCTCTGCATCCGGATGTGTTTTTGCCGCATCCAAAATTGGCACACCAATGTTCCCTGCAACCACAGTTTTTTTACCACTTTGAGAACATAAAAAACCTGTTAATTCCGCTACCGTGCTTTTGCCATTGGACCCAGTGATTGCAATAACTTTTTGCTCAGGCTGTTTGCAATACTCTAACCATAATTGAACGTCCCCTGTTACACAACCACCTTGCTTAATAAATCCTTGTATTTCAGCTCTATAAAGAGAAAAACCAGGACTTAACACTAATAGATCAAAATAATTGCTATCTAGTACTTGTTTTAATTCCCCGCAATAAAAATAAGCATGAGGAAATTTTTGCGCAAGGTCTGCTCTTTCTTCGTTGCTAATTTCCTGTGCATAACCAGCCACAATCTTACTGGGCTGGTCACGATAGAAATTTAAAACGGAACGTCCCGTTTGTTTTAGCCCTAACACCAAAATCTTTTGCATCTTTTAATATTCGCTTTTTAAATATCTCTATTATCTAATTTTTAAAGTGGCTAAACCAGCCAATACTAGAACCATAGTGAGAATCCAAAAGCGCACAACCACTTGTGTTTCACTCCACCCTTTTTTCTCAAAGTGATGATGCAAGGGTGCCATTAAAAAAATTCGCTTGCGTTTTACCTTGTAAAAACCCACTTGCAACATAACCGATACTGCTTCTGCCACAAAGAGTCCGCCCATAATAAATAGCACCACTTCTTGACGCACAATCACTGCAATCGCACCCAAAACCGCGCCAAGAGAAAGCGCACCAACATCTCCCATAAACATCTTAGCAGGATAAGCGTTCCACCACAAAAACCCTAGGCAAGAACCACAGATGACAGCACAAAAAACTGCCACCTCACCCACTTCCGGAATATAACTTAATTGCAAATAGTTAGAGAAACTTACATGACCAGTGACATAAGAAAAAACAGCAAATGCAGCTGCAATCAATGTAATAGGAAGCGTGACAAGGCCATCCAAACCATCTGTTAAATTAACTGCATTTGAAGTTCCCACAATGACAAAATAAGTTAAAATACAAAAACCTACCCCTCCTAAGGGATATTGATAATGCTTTAAAAAAGGAACAGTCAGTTCGCCATATTGACCATAGTTAGTAGAATAAAAAAGATAGGTTCCCACGGCTAAAGCCACAATTGATTGAAAAATCATTTTAAATCTAGCAGAAATTCCATTAGGATTTTTATCTATTACTTTACGCCAATCATCATAGAAACCAAGTGCCCCTGTGGTCAACAATACAAGTAATAATAGCCAAATGTAGTAATTGGACAAGTTGGCCCATAGTAAAGTGGTGATAGTAATAGAAGCAATGATCAAAGTACCACCCATAGTAGGGGTACCTGATTTAAGCAAGTGTGTCTGTGGGCCATCACTTCTAATTACTTGTCGCATTTTTAAGCATCTTAATTTTTTGATGGTCCAAGGGCCAAGAACAAGAGGAATAAAAAGTGCAGTCATAGCTGCCATCAAGCCACGAAAAGTAATATATTGAAATAGTCGCAACCAACTTAAAGAGTCACTAAAAAAACTTGCTAACCACACTATCATTTTCTTATTCCTCTTTACATAAAAGAGCCTGACAGACTTTTTCCATATGCATGAAGCGAGAACCTTTTACTAATACAACAGCATTTTTCTGTTCCTTCAATAATGTATTTAAATCTTTTATCAAATCTTGATGACTAATATAGTGAAAGGCTCGATCACCAAAACTGGCGACAGCTGCTTGACTTTCAGATCCCAAAGCCAATAAATATGTAACCCCGTGTATCTTCGCGTAATGTCCTATTTCCTGATGTAAGCTCTGCGATTGCTCTCCAAGTTCTCCCATATCACCCATGACCAATATTCGTGATTGAGGGTAGTTGGCAAGCACATTAACTGCACAGCGCATCGCCATTGGATTAGCGTTGTAGCTATCATCAATTAAGGTAACGCCATTGTGTAAATAATTAATCGCCTGTCGTCCAATACCGCTACGATAATGAGCCAAACTTTCTGCAATCATTTGCCAGTTTAATCCAGGGACTCCTTGTAAAATAGCAAAAACTGCCATGCTATTAAACACATTATGTTGCCCTAATAAATTAATATGCACTTGCGCTGTTTGCTTTTTATCATACACTTGATAGGTAGTTTCCCTCGTATTTAAATATATTTTACTTACACATATATCATTATCTTGTGCCAAGCCAAAACTCAAATGATGAAATGCTTGAATCGCTTCATTGATCGCCTTAAAACTTTTAGCTTGCTCAGAAACAACTGCTAATCCGTTAGTAGACAAGCCTGAAAATATCTCAGCTTTTGCACAGGCAATATCTTCAAGATAAGTAAAGCCCTGACAACCAATATGAGTCTCAAACACGTTGTTGACTAAAGCAATATCTGGTTTAGCCAGATGACTTAAGTAGGCAATCTCATAAGGATGATTCATACCCATTTCCACCACTGCATACCGATGAGTAGGGCATAAACGTAATAAAGTAAGTGGCACACCCAAATGATTATTCAAATTTCCTATTGTCCCTAGTACCTGGTCCTTACCAAAACGGTCTGTTAACACCTGTAAAGTTAATTCTTTGACTGTTGTTTTACCATTAGAACCAGTGATACCGATTAATAGTGGATCAAACTCATCTCGCCAAGCACTAGCAATTTGTCCCAAAGCCTTTGTGGTGTCTGCAACACGAATTAACCGATTTGATTTAAGGCCAACATCTTGCGAGACCAATACAGCAGCTGCACCTTTATCCAAAGCCTCTTTGACAAACATGTGTCCATCTATTTTCTTACCAGGTACAGCAACAAAAAGTTCACCTTTCTTCAAATTGCGACTGTCAATTGACACCCCACTTATCTCGCTGTCATGTTGACCAATGTTATACTTCAAAACTTTTTCAATAAAGGAACGTTTCATCATTTTTCCTGACACCGTAAATAGCGTTTTGCCACCTCTTTATCATCAAAATAATGACGCATCCCAGCGATTTCTTGATAATTTTCATGTCCCTTACCAGCAATCAACACAATATCTTCAACCTTGCTATGCTCAATTGCATAAGCAATAGCACGCTCGCGATCTGGTTCTATAAACACAGCTTTTTTCAGCGGCAAAATAATATCATTAATAATGCTTTGCGGATCTTCCCCTCGAGGATTATCACTAGTGATCACCATCTGATCAGCACACTCATCAGCAACTTGTCCCATTAAAGGACGTTTGCCTTTATCACGCTCACCACCACAACCAAAAACACACCATAATTTTCCCACTCCTGCTTGATTTGCTTTTAAAGTTACAAGAACATTACGCAATGCATCTGGCGTGTGTGCATAATCAATTATGACAGTAGCGCAGCCTGGATAATGAACAGCTTGCATTCGCCCTAACGCTCCTTTGATTTCTGACAACACTTGTGCCACATGATCAAGTGCAAACTCCAGATCACACAACAAACCCACACACGCTGCTAGATTATAGGCATTAAAGAGCCCCAATAAAGAGCTCTTTATTTTAGTTACCCCCCATGGGGTGTTTAAAGCAAGCTGCATGCCTCGAGAATTGGACTTTATAACAGTCAATTGGATATCTGCTTTTGCTGATTGACCATAGCTGATCAAATGGAGCTCAGGTCGATTACCTCGCAATTCTTGCAACAAACGAGCTCCATAAAAATCATCTTGATTGATCAATACATGGCGCAACGTGGGGTAATAAAACAACCGTTTTTTGGCTGAAAAATAAGCTTCAAAAGTATGATGATAATCTAGATGATCGCGCGTTAGATTAGTAAAAATTGCAGCGGTAAACGGTACCCCGTTTACACGAAATTGCTCCAAACCGTGGCTTGATACCTCCATCACAATATAGTGAGCATTTGCTTGTTTTAGCTGATAAATCAACGTCTGTAATGTAATAGCATCAGGAGTAGTATTAGCTTGGCCAGTTAATTTACCCCAAAACCCATGCCCATTGGTACCAATAATACCAGCAGGATGATTCAATTTTTCCAAAGCTTGCGCCAACGATTGCGAAATCGATGTCTTACCATTAGTCCCAGTGATACCTATTATAATTGGATGATCAGAATTATTATTTAATAACTCTGCTGCTAGCTCACCTGCATGCCTTCTAAGATCTGTGATCGGTATCATCGGCACATCATAGTGATGGTCAACTGTTCCTGATTCATAAATGATCCCTGCAGCACCTAAAGCCACAGCAGAGGAAATATAGGCCTGTCTATCATTAGACTTAATTGGGTAAGAAACAAACCAATCTCCCTTTTTTATTCGCCTTGAATCAGAGATTAAGTTAGCCCCAGCTTGTATATTTTTTTTAATGATTTGAAACTGGGCAGAATCTAGAAAAAATGAGGACATGATTCACTACTCTTAAGAATTATTGTGGCCGTTATTGATGAGCTGTTTGTTTACTGTGCATAGAAGGCATTACTCCCAAAATACTTAGGGCACTTGTCATAATTAATTTAAACGCGGGTGCAGCAACAGAACCACCATAGTATCCATTTTCTTGGGGATTATTAATACTGACAGCAACAATTAATCGTGGTTGATCAGCCGGCGCATATCCTGCAAACATAGCCATATGAGAATTCGACGAATAATGACCATTAACTAATTTTCTCGCGGTACCTGATTTTCCTGCAACCGCATAACCATCGATAGCAGCTAAAACACCAGTACCTCCTTTTTCAGTGACTGTTGTCATAATCTGGCGCATCTGCTTTGCTGTCTTTTCACTGATAATACGCTTGCTAGAAGGAGCCTTGTTTTGTAGCTTCAAAAAGCTAGGCGTCAATAACCGACCGTCATTAGTAAAAATGGTATAACCAGCTGCTATCTGCAACAAACTCGCTTGCACACCGTATCCATAAGAAATAGAAGCCTTGTCTAAGGGGCTCCAATTACGCCAGTTGTGCAATATTCCTTTAGCTTCACCAGGAAACTCTGTATGTAGTTGCCTGCCTATACCTAATTGCTGCAAATAATAATACACATCTTGCGAATCAAGCATACTCATCAGCTTACTAACCCCAACATTAGATGATTTACGAATAATCCCTGTGACAGTCAAACTTGGATAAATACTCACATCAGCAATTTTATGGTTTTGTAAAATATAGGGAGCAGTATCAATAATGGTATTGGGATTAACTTTACCTTCATCTAGTGCTTTAGCAACAATAAAAGGCTTAAATAAAGAACCAGGTTCCATCACATCAATTATCGCATGATTGCGTCGTACTTCAGAACTATACTTATTAAAATGAGCAGGATCAAAATTAGGATAATCGACCATAGCCAAAATCTCTCCAGTTTTTGCATCTAAAACTACTGCACTGCCTGAACTAGCTTTATGATATTCTACTGTTTTTTTCAAGGCATCCATGGCCGCTGCTTGTATATTTTTATCGAGAGAAAGTATTAGATCTTTGCCATTTTTGACTGGTTTATTATCTGGGGAGTCAACCATATTGATATAACGCCCATTATTATCTTGAATCATCACTCTTAAACCGGCTTGTCCACGTAAATAGTGATCAAATTGATATTCCAGCCCTTCTAATCCGATAATTCGTTCATTTTTCTCTGCATCCCAACTACGATTAGCTACACCAATAATTTCACCAAAAAGATTACCATCTGGATAACTTCTTTCTGCAATTGGAACAATTTTTATTCCTGGAATATTAAGCGCCTTGATTTTATTAGCAATGATTTTATCTACATTACGCTTTAAATAATGATCACCCTTAGTTTTACCGATATAACTTCTGGGATCGAATAATTCTCCAATTTTTTGTAATGGTATATTCAAGTAGTTTGCCAAAGATTGTAAGTTTCTGTGATAGTTTTGCTCACTCTTATTTAACCTTTCTAAAAGACGTGGTTTTCCCTGCAACTTCATTCTCTCTACGGGAAAATTAATCAATTGATACGGGTCAACAATAATATTGCGCATTGGCTTATCCATGACTAAAATAACACCGTTTCTATCCAAAATACGGCCTCTTTCTGCCATAATTGGCACATGCCGATAGTAAATATTATTACCATGCATTGCCCATTTACGACTTTCTGATAATTCAAAGCGCAATACATTAAGCACCACAAAAATGACAAAGACAAACATAAAACCAAGTACGATATTGATACGCGAATTTTCTGAAAGTTGACGTTTTCTCCCCTGATTATTGCGTATTTTTCGATAATTACCTTGGACTAGCATTTGGTTTACTCACTTTTAAGAGCTTGCTTATTAGTTGGATCTGGCAACCGCATACCAAGTGCTCTTGCTTTCTCTTTAATATTATTAATATTGATTAACTTAGCTTGTTCTAGTTGCATTAAATGGTATTCTTCCTCTAAATTAATAATCAATCGCCGCTGATTTTCAACCTGATCAAAATAACCTCTGGTTTGACTACGCATCGAAATCAAAACTAAAGCCGAAAGAAAAGCAACTATCAATAAACAAGCATTTAGTTTAATCATCATGCACACCTTTCTGCCACACGCATAATCGCAGAACGTGCCCGAGGATTACGTGCAATTTCAGCTTGACTTGCTCTTATTGGACGACCAATTGCTCGTAGAGGAGGCTGTTGACGCTTTATCTCATTTGACTTTAACATTGCCCACTTAGGTAATTCAGGATCATCTTTACTACCTTTAATAAAATGCTTGATTAGACGATCTTCTAAGGAGTGAAAAGCGATACTCACCAATCTTCCTCCTTCTTTTAACAATGCAGCTACTTGCGGTAAAACTGTTTTGATCTCCTCCAACTCATGATTAATCTCAATACGAATCGCCTGAAAGGTTCGCGTTGCAGGATGTTGATTTTTTTCTCGTGCTTTAACACTTTGTTTGACAATATCCGCTAAGGTTTGCGTGGTATCAAGGGGCGCTTTTTGCCGGTATGCTACAATTGCTTGGGCGATCTTTTTATGATGACGCTCTTCACCATAGTCTTTGATTACTTGTGCTAATTTCTCTTGCGATACTTGCTGCAACCACTCACGGGCGCTTAATCCGTTATTAGGATCCATACGCATATCTAAAAAGGACTGATGTCGAAAACTAAACCCACGCTCCGGATCATCAAGCTGCGGGCTAGATACCCCAAAATCAAACAGCACTCCATCTATTTTTGTGATATCTAGAGTTTTCAATAATGACTGTAAACGAGAAAATTTGGTATATACGGCTGTCAAGCGCGGCTCCGTACTCACCAATGTTAGGGCCAACTCTATAGCTTGCGGGTCTCTATCCAGTGCTACCAATCGACCTTTAGGCCCAAGACATTCCAATATTTTTTCACTATGACCTCCTCGACCAAAAGTAGCATCAACATAAATGCCATTTTTATTAGTCAACAAAGCATTCACAGCTTCTCTTAATAATACTGCTTGATGTTCCATCGCTTCAAAGACGCAGTCCTGTGCTGCTAAGCTCTTGCTCTATAAAGAGCAGAATCCAAATCCAAAATAGCTCATGTTTCTTCATCCCAGCGGGCCTTACCCCACACCTTAAGACGATCTACCTGCCCTACCATAACCACCTCTTTAATCTTGTGCAAATTCAACCAGTTGAAGTAAACGCAGTGGGATTAATATATGTCCTGCACCATCGGGCTCCAATTTCTCCATATTGCCAAGAACCAACTATTGAAATTGCTACAAGATCGGCCACTACTCGTAGGTAACGCCATCAACTCATGATGCACTCTTCTCCAATTCTTTTCTGGATAAATCAGTAGGTGTGTTCTACTTTTAAAGTAATACATAATGCTGAGGGTGCACATGAACGCAAAACTTCAAACTTAGCAGGAATAGCTAAGCGACCTTTACTATCTATACTTTAGATCTTACACACCGTTAAACATGTATAAATCTTTAAAACTCTAAATTATTTTTGATGTTTTGAGAAAAGTACCATTTTACCCTATTATCTACCACTTTGACTTAAAGTATAACTAAGAATATTGCTTTTATCAAGAAATAATCTCTTTTTTTATTTATTTAACGATTGAAAACATGACATTGTGCAACAATAATCACATAACTATCAAAGCAGCTATCACAACTTAATTCTTAATTTAGAAAAAAATCAATCACCTTACTTCTAAAAAACTTTTACAATTTCATACTAAAATTAAATTAAACAGGAGTCTTTTTTGTTTTCTTTACCCCCCGAGCCCACTGCTTATGAAAAAGAAACAAGCCAAACACTACTGCACCTAATTCGCACTCAGATAAAACAGCATAATGGTTTTATTCCTTTTGACTATTATGTGAACCTAGTTTTATATACACCAAGCTTAGGCTACTATGCCAGAGAGCATCAACAAATAGGTCGAAAAGGAGATTTTGTTACTGCTCCCGAATTACATCCCATTTTTGCGCAAACTTTAACAGAACAATTAGTGCCCTTATTGATAAACGGCAAGAAAATAATTTATGAATTTGGAGCTGGCAATGGCATATTAGCAGCAGATCTGTTGACTTATCTTCCCGAGCAATTGATTGATGATTACTATATTATTGAGCTATCAGCACCATTAAGAGAAAAACAGCGTGCCACAATACAAAGCAAATGCCCGCAAGCAATAAACAAGCTGCATCATCTTAATACCTTACCTAATCAATTAAGTGGCATAGTACTGGCTAATGAAGTTCTAGATGCCATACCTTTTAACTTAATTAAAAAGAATTATCGCCAATTCTGGGAAATAGGAGTCAGTTTAGGCCAAGAAAACCAATTAATCTATGGAGAAAAAAAATTAGAAGAAAAAAAGGCAGCTTACGTGGCCGCCCAAACATATTTAAGTCACTGTCCTGAACCATACCAATCAGAATTACATCTACAGCAACAAGCCTTTATCCGCAGTATTAGTGAGAGAATGGAAAAAGCTGTGATGATCATATTTGATTATGGTTTTGATGCTCAAGAATACTATTTGCCACAACGATCCATGGGAACCATGATGGCTTATTATCATCATCATAGTTTACATGACCCTTTTTTCTATCCAGGTCTACTTGATTTAACAACGCACATCAACTTTTCCGCTATCGCTGAAGCAGTTATTCAAAGCGGTGCTGATTTACTTGGTTATACAACGCAAAGTCATTTTTTATTCAATCTTGGCATCACTGAATATATGCACCGTATCCGCTCATTGGCAAGTGAGCAAAACTATTACGCCGCCACTTGCGCCCTACAAACCTTAGTTTACCCTCATGAAATGGGAGAGATATTCAAAGTCATGGCTTGGGGGAAAAATAATAACCAAATTTGGCAAGCTTTTACACATGGTGATCTAACACACAAGCTATAATCAATTGACCAAACAAATAATTTAACAATAGAGTGATTAGCGCAGCATCTTGACAAAAAGCCAAGGCCTGCGTAGAATCCCCCCGCCTAATCTGTTGGGATGGCGAATTAGCTCAGTCGGTTAGAGCAGAGGAATCATAATCCTTGTGTCCGGGGTTCGAGTCCCTGATTCGCCACCACTTTATCTCATCAGACAGAAACTATTGCAAACAAACAGCACTATCATGCATGCACGGGCAGTAACTCCACTGTACACCTTACACCCCCCCTCCCAATGTTAAGTGCTAATCTTTCTTCACACTAATTCTTATGGCAAACAGATATTTACATATATTCTGGATTATTACTCTTCTTGAGCTAATAAAAATTTTATCAGAAACAGACACGCTAATATTTCACCATTGTCTTTAATCAATCATGACTTTTTAAGCCGATGGAATAACTTTACCCTCCTCCTAGGTTGCGAAACTATCTTAATGTGTACTGGAACCGCTCCTCTTTGAACAAACCCCAATTTTTTGGCAGCAGCATAAGAAACATCTAAAATTCGTCTACGATCATAAGGACCGCGATCATTGACTTCCAAAATTACTTTTCTGGCATTTTTCAAATTAGTCACTTCAATTTTGGTATGTAGAGGTAATTTTCTATGAGCAGCTGTCAATTTATACATATTATATTTTTGCCCAGAAGCAGTTTTTCTACCATGAAAGCCTTTGCCATACCAAGAAGCAATGCCAGATAGACGCAGACGTTGATAACGTTGATGAAGTGTACTTCCTTTAACTTTCTTGACTAGCTGACTAACACGATCTTCTTTCTTTAACTGGTTTGTCTGTAAGGCTTCGTTACTTGGTGTTATTTGATCAAGACCACTAGCCTTATATTGGTATTGGGCATCTTGTTTCATTACAAAATTCGATTTTAGCTGAAATGTGTTTTCTGTGACTTCATCACTACCAAATGACAAATTTGTGCAAGCTGATGCAAATAAGTTGACGATCAGCAAAATCGTTTTAACGTAATTCATTTTCATCTCCACATAACAAAAAATCACTGTAGCGGTTAAGGTTAATTGATCTGGATATTTATCGTCGTTGCGATAAAAATAATAAGACCTCTTAACAACACTTCTATCCTCGAAGGTAAAACTTAAAAACTTCCTTTATGCTGATTAAGCAACGCTCACCAACAATTGTAAAGGCAAACAAGCAAAATAATAATACGATAGGCCTTTTAAAGCGCTAGATTAAATTACGTCTATGACCCTAGTAAGAAAAACAATCAGCCTAGCTGAAAAAAATTGAAAACAAATCTAACAAAACAGATAAATCTGTTAGCTACGGTGAAAAGACATTTCTAATGTGTAGTTAATATTAAGGGTGTATTCTAATCTTTTTCTAACATACCTGCATGGAAAATCAGGAAAATTATTGATTATCGTAGCTTAATCAACTCCCCTTTCCGCCGTTATCCCACAAAATCGTCTCTTATTAAGAGTCTACATTTCCCACTTTTATTATCTTAATTTTTATTTACGGTTTCTACTCATAAAAAAGTGTCTCATATATGAGACACTTTTCACTGTCTTTGATCTTTATGATTTTTTTTGTTAGAGTGCCAAGGTAGATTTCACCAGTTAACCTAGGAGATTAATTATGCGTTCACTACTTTTAGTCAATTTATTCGTTGCACTATTATTTGCTGCCTGTAGGGCCTCATTACCAATAACTCCTCCCTCTCCTCAAGATAAGTATGCTGATCTAAAGACCTCTTCTTTAAACAGGGCATTTAGTAGTACTAGAGTATATGAAGGCAATCTGCCATGTGCTGATTGCTCAAATATTCATGTACGCTTAGAGCTACGTCCAGATTACAGCTATACGCGTATAGAAACTTATCAAGCAGGCCCTAAATCAAAGGTTTTTAGTACAAGTGGACGCTTTACACTAAGCGAAAAACAGCCCACTTACATTAAACTGGATAAAGATACGCAAGGAGAAATTTATATCCTTGGTAAAAATCATGTTGACTTTGCTAATGAACAAGATATGCAAGCAGGAAGCACTTTTAATTATTACCGCTTTGAACGAGTGAAATAAAATTTCACTTAAGCAAAATCAACTAGATATTCATCGCAAAGTCAAAAGGCTATGTTAAGTCTTCCCATTATGATTGGAGATATAATGTCGATTTATCAATTTGTTGTAAAAGATAAAACAGGACAAGATGTCCGGCTTACCAGGTTTCAAAATAAAGTCTTGCTAATTGTCAACACCGCTAGTAAATGTGGACTCACTCCCCAGCTTAAGAGTCTACAATATTTATACCAGCACTATCAGAAACAAGGATTAGAAATTTTAGGTTTTCCTTGCAATCAATTTGCCCAGCAAGACCCAGGAAGTAATGAGGAGATCCAACAATTCTGCCAGATTAATTATGGTGTTACTTTTCCTATCCTAGGCAAGATAGAAGTTAACGGGAAAAATGCAGATCCTCTTTTTATCTACCTTAAGGAACAAAAACCTGGCTTATTCGGCTCTTCAATCAAATGGAATTTCACTAAATTCTTGATTAATCGTAACGGAAAGGTGGTTAAGCGCTTCTCTCCTATAACAGGAGAGAAAAAAATAGAAAAGTGTATTCAGCAGTTATTATGAAATCGCTCGATATAACATTTTAAAGAATCGACTATACCGACTTAACTTTCGGCGCACTGGCTTAGTAAACAATAATGAAAGAAATAGCCCGCCTATTCTTTTCCAAACTTGCGAGCCTATTTTCCTATTCTTCACCTGGGAGTTGTTATTTCCTGCACGTTTGCAGTAATCAAATAATAAATTAGTACGAAGAACTATTGCCTCTAGACGTTGCACTTTTTCTTTATTCATTAGCCGCTGCCTTATCTATTGATACTGGTACATCCAAGGTCTTTTGCAAACAGTTTTCTACCTCAATAGTATTTAGCTGCCCTAGAATTAAAAAGATATCTTCTTTCATTTGCAAGTAATCTCTTTTGAACTGCTTCATGGGTGACTTGATCAATACCAGTGCCACTAGTAATAGTAAGGGAAGCAACAACATCATAAAAACTCCTCCTCCAAAAAGGAGCCATAGACGAGCCTGAGGCGTTGTCAATAATTCATTTAAACCTAATAATAAAAACACAAGTCCAATAAAAAATGTAAGAACAGCTACAGCAATAATAAAAAGAGCCAGCAATATTTTTGAAGGTAAAACTGCTAGATCGGCGCCCAATAAATCAGTTCTAATAGAAAGCAACCGCTCTATATCAGAGCGGTTGGCTACCAAAAAATGAATCTGCTTGATTATTTTCTTTATATTCATAGATAACTAGATTGATATTTCTCAATAACTAGTTTTTTCTACTCAAAAATAGACCAATAAGCAAACCCACCCCTGCTGCAATAGATAACGCTTCAACAGGTCTCTTTTTAATACTTGTAGAAATCTCATCACCAGCGCGATAAATTTGGTCTTGTAAAACATCTTTATATTCAGGAATTTTCTTCTTAATCTCATCCAGACCTTCGCTAGCTTTAGTACGAAAATTATTGTAAAAGTCTAAAGCAGTTTTCTCTAAGTCTTTAGCATCCTTAGCAAACTTTTCTCCCCCATTTTCTTTAAGGTCTAGGAATTCTTGTTTTAATCTCTTTAATTCGGATTCTAATTTTGTTTTTTTAGTTTCGTAATCTACTGACATATTCTCATCCTTTCATAATAAATTATCATAAACAATTATATTAGGTAGGCTGCTGAGTGTTTAAGCAATTGTAACAATGCCTGCCGATTCCATTATATACGCATCTAACTCTCCATGCAAGACCTGACTTCTTTGCCATTTTCATATTTTAGCTTACCGGCGTTAGACTTTAACACACGCCTATTAATTAATAAAAAAGAAAATCACTTATCACTTAATCACTTGGCAGAAGCTGCTACTCACAAATGATTTAAAGTCAGATATATAAAAACATCTACTCTGAACTTAGCAATGACTATTTTTATGTCATTGTTTTTACACTAGCTTTTTCCGCACGGGCATTGTGCTCTGTTTTACTTTTACACAATCCGAGTAATAGAAAAAATGTAACACTGATTATCAAAGTTAGAACCACTAAAACACTGGCTAAAGAAGTAAAAGATATATAATTTAAATATTGGCTACTTAGAGAAATCATATATAGCAATACATTAACGACAACCACCCACCAACCAGAATATCCTAAATCATGGATACGTCTAATTTTTGTTGCAAACCACATAATGGTGGTCCATAGCAACACAATGCTAAACAATCCACCAACAGCAAAAGTAATATATGGGTGAGATAAAAACAGTGTTGTATAATTGACATATATATACATTAGCGCAATATAACTTACTGAGGACAAAAGAAAACTAACTAAAAAACACCACCAAAACTCACGACGTTGTGCGATACCATAGCGCAAGGGGTGCAAATATGCGTTTTTAATCATATTACTCACAGTTTCTTTAAACATACCATTTACTCCTAAGATAATTGATTTTAAAATACAACATAATCAAACAATTACATTTAGCTTTACTTTAAATTTAGCAGCAAGAATTCATAAAATATTGATATTCATTACTAAAGTTGAAAGATGGTACATAAATAAAAAATATTTGTATACAGCACCACTCTACCTGTGGCAGGGGATAGATTAACCAACAAGAGTCAGTTACCCCACCAAGAGATTATCAAAGACCTTACTAAAACTAATGCATATTTATTAGCAATCAGATCAGCACCTTTAATTCAGTAACAGGCATAAAGAAGCAATCAATAAAAAAATAGTGTTAAGAGATTACCTAAAGAAATACTGCTGCTGCGTGCAGATACCAATAACTAGTATAAGGGCGTATCGATTTTCCTAGGAAAACACCCCAAAACTAATACACCCTAAATAACTCACTATTATCACTAGCTCCAATAACAACATCTTCTATACCATAAACACCACGCCAATAAAAAATATTGTTAATTTAAATGGTACGTTATCGTGGAAAACTCTTAAGAGCAAAACTATTTGTCTAAAAACCAGGAAAAGTAGAGAAAGCAACATCACTGATCTTAGTTCGTGCGGGAATAACCTTGGTTAAACTCGCCCGAAGTTTAAAGTATTTTACGAAAATTTAAAAGAGTCAAACGCTGCTCTTGTACAGTAACCTATTTATTCCACATGTTTTTTAGAAGTAAAAAAACTATAATAATCATTGCTAGTCTAAATATCTTAAAAGTACAATCGACGTATCTTGCAATCTTTTAATGAAGAATTTAATATGAAGAAATTAGTTATTTGCGCAATCATTGACATTAAGCGCTCATTGTTCTGCTGCGTATAACGACTGCCAATTAGCACAGGATAAATTAGTAGATGAGTATAATAAAAAATTTTGGCTGGTAGACAAAATTCCAACGGCTCTTGGTACTATGCTTGGTTGGGCTATTGGCACACTAGCGGTTTTTGCGCTTCCAGCAGAAATTCCTTTTACTGCCCCAGCTGCGGTGGCTGCAACCTCTGCCGGCGGGATTTTAGGAGATCATATTGGAGATCAATTAAAAGAACAAAGAGAAAACTTTATCAGGAAAAACATTAAAAACTCTAAGGAAATTAAACTTAACCATTTATGCAGGTGAAGTATAAAGATGAGTGACAAACAGAAAATTTACTATTATCAAGAGCCTCACTTTGCTTGTTCATATTTAATGGCAGTCTATACATCTCAAGCCATCAGTAGCGCTTTGTTTCCTATTATTCCCTCCCTAAAACATACACTGTTATTTGCAGCAGGGCTGGTTATATTCAGCTCATTTTTTTATCAATTGCTGTTAATCAGTATACCAGCTAAAGAAGCAGCTTTAGACAGGCAATTAGAGAAAATAACTACCCCCCCTGGCGTCTATGGCTTATTAAAAAAATGGCTGTTTGGTTTAATAACTTATAAAAAATGGGATTTGGTTATTAACCAAGTTGATAGAAAAAATCTAAGACCAACAACAAAGCAGAAGCTACTGATGATCCTTGTTGAACTGATCGTTGGATTGATCACAATTTTATTAATGACATACCTAGAGTTTTCTTTGTTGCGTGTAGGATTTTCTTGTTATATGGGGCTGGCAGTTTATTTAATTCTTGGTAACTGTTTGTTGGTCGCTATCATATTTTCTTTATGCAAAATTTTTAATTTTTATAGATAGAAAGTGAATATTACAGGCTTTTGACTATCTCTATTTCATCGAAGATGATAACTATTAAATTATTATTGTTTTAGTGTAATGCAGGCAAACCAGAGCAATTTATTCCGCTGACACGACACCATTTAAAGCCGTCTAGTTGAAGTTACTTTTATAAATCAATTTAGTAGAAATATCTATTGTGATCAAATGCTGCAGATCCCATGACCTTAGTATTATGTTAGGAAGCCTTAAAGTCAGCTGGCTTTGCAAAATTAGCGCATCTTTTTGTGATGCCATTGATGCACTCTGAGTCCAAAAAATCCATGCCTATACACAAGAATTATTTCAGAAATTACCAGTCAATCATCCTATGATTTTGAACTAAAACATAAACGCATTATCGATCCTTAGGTGTTATCCTCATCGCAACGCTATCTTAGGCATAAATGGTACCAAAGAAGAACTAGTCTTTTTCAACAAGTAGAGTCACCACTTTTAATGATCATTTATTAAAAAACGTAGTTTTTATCAGAGTTTATCAAGTATATACCATCATCTAAGAGCTGTCGCTAGTGGATCAGTAGGAGGTGCATCAAGAGAACCAATGCCTGCTCCATCAACTGGATCTAGCTAATGGTACTGCCAGTAGACTAATTGCGGTAACACAATTGATGAGCAATCAAAAATAAAAAAACAGCAGAGAAAAGATTAGGTAGTACACAAGTTTATAATGCTTTACGCTCTTTCGTTGCACAAGTTAATAGTGGCCTAGAATACATTCACATAAACTAATACATCTTGAATGCGAAAAACCTAAGCATGCACCGACTCAATTGTTTGGTATTAGAGCTATATATTAACTAGCTGCTCAGTATTTCTATCTATTTACCTTAATCCTATCATAAATAACAACGTATCACGTTAAAGGCACTTCTTATCAATACAAAGGAGGTATTCTTTATGAAAGGGAAAGAGAATTTTTTTAAACCCTCTGATTGCTCTCTTCTATAACTCTTTCTCTAAGTAAGGATTTCCCAAGGTTTTACTTCCCCACAATCATATTAGAATTAAGATCAATAATGCCAAAAGCTGTCACAAAAATGATAAAATATTAATAAATCGATTATTCGTCATTTTTCCATAGACAAGAAAATTAACCACAGATCCCAAGAAACGAATAACTAGTACCCACCAACCGCTATAACCGACATCATGTAAGCGCCTCACTTCTACGGCAATCATGATAATATTCCAAATAAATAATATCACTGTGAAAATTATCGCAAAAAAAGAAAATCATTACCCGCGCCTTATCCGCTGGTAAACATAGATGGAAGCAATATCCATGGTACGAAAATAACTAATAAAGAAAAAAATAAAGCAACTTCACACCACTAAAATTCTTGCCGATTAGCAATATCGTAGCGAAAAGGGTGCAAATAAGTATTTTTAATGATACTGCCGATATTCTTCTTAGACATAGCACCCTCTTGTTGCGAAAACAATAATTAACTACTTCTATTGTGCGACAACAAAATTTCCTCAAAGAGGCTGGTAAACTATGATTACTCGCTAGATACACACAACTCCTTAAAAATACCATAGTGGAAAATTATTACAAATGACAGGTATTTATTGACAAACTCTTAATAATTATTATACACTAGCGCCTGCTATTAAGTTTTACTAAAAAACCTTATGCTGTCACTCATCAGCTATTTTAAATATTGTATGGATTGTGTGAAAAAAACGTCAAAAGTTTTATTGAAGCAGTAATACTTTAGTAGAGGTGACAATATCTCTATGCTAATCGACCTTGGGTATAAAAGCGATAGTCTTTTGGAATTCAAGATAGTCCCTCTACGAGTTAGCTTTAATACTGCTAAATCAATAGCGCGCTAATACGCTATTTTTGTTTACTAAATATAAATTCAACTTGACAGAGGTAAACAATTAGAATAGAGCTGACTGCAGTATCAGTATTTCTTCAGTGCCTTATTCTTACGTATTTTCCAGTTGAGATCCCCTCCCCTAATAAAGAATACCTGTTTGTTACCTTAATAAAATTTTTGCTGATTATTACCTAACTTTTCTAACATAAATACATTTATCTGATAATTATGATGTAATTTTATGGAGATAAAATGCTTACTAAAGAAGAAAATAAAATTGAAATAAAAAATACAAAAGATAAAACAAAAAGCTGATTCTTTGAAAAGATAAATAAGAT
>OJLG01000067.1_pt1 | contig 12736 bp, 13 predicted proteins | sample 1596901 | NCBI WGS metagenome assembly OJLG01 (sample SAMEA3904719, study PRJEB24821) | metagenome | biome: Builtin; feature: hospital; material: surface | place: USA | collected 2013-10-16
ACGTCCATCAGACTGCAAATAATTTTTAGCAAAATCAGCCGCCAACTCAGCTAAATAATAACTTTTGGCCTGATCAATAACTGCCGTACCTGTCATATTGGGTGCCATATCAGAAATCACAAGATCAACTTTTTGATCGTGCAACTTATTTTCTAACTGGCGTAGTACTTCCGGCTCAGTAAAATCACCTTGCAGAAAAGAAACACCTTCAATTGGCTCCATCGATAAAACATCTAAAGCAAACACTTTGCCGTATTGTTTTACTTTTTTACTGACTACCTGAGACCAACTACCAGGCGCACTGCCCAGGTCCACAACCAACATTCCTGGCTTCAAGAGATTGTCTTTTTGATTGATCTCTAGTAGCTTATACGCGGCTCGCGAACGATAACCCTCTTTTTTTGCTAACTGCACAAATGCATCATGCGTATGCTCATTTAGCCACAAGCCAGACGATTTGGAACGCATTTTTTGACCCGCCCGCTTTGACAACCATAACCTATAATCGCGCTATTATAGCATGCAACGACTGTAATTAATGACTAGGACGTAGGCTTTATTGAAATAATTGTTTAAATAACAATAGATTATACAAAAATAATTAGCATATCGTATAATTTGAAGATTCTCATTATCTAATTGCAGAAAAAGCCTATGAATATTTTAGATGACACTTGGGGAAGACGTATTGATCCATCAGTTTCCAGGGTTATCGCCACTGCATATGTCATTTATTTTCTTGCTCTTTTAGAGATCTTTTTTTTACCAAGCTGCGGTATTTTGATGATCCCTGCCTTTGGCCTGCTGATTGGGTCACAAGCGATTAGTCGTTCTTCTTATGTTCCCCATGCACGATGTTTGATCTTATGTGCTCTTATATGGGCTTTTTTTCTTGGTACAGATCAAACTGTTTATTTTACTTTCAAGAATACTCATTACTTCTGGCACACTAAAATGTTAGGATGGGGAATATCAAGCGTATTATGGCTTTATGATTTTTTTTATTTGATCACTCAGATGTCCTTGCTGTACAAAAAAACTATCAATGTAAAACGGCTATTTTATCGTAAAAAAGAATAATCTCCTTTTCAAAAATCATCCCTTTTTTTTAGATTAAAATAATCTGCAATACTACTTAATATCCCACTTGATAAAATGATTAAAATCCCTAAAGTTTCTACTGCACCTAACTTCTCTCCTAAAATAACTGCACCGCATACAAAAGAAAAAATAATTGTCAGATAAGAAAATATAGAGCTAATGAGCAGATCTCCTTGCGAATAAGCTAAGGTCATGGCTAGTTGCCCAATGAGAGACGTGATACTCAAACCTGCAATCAACTCAATACTTTTGTAATCAATTGGATGAAATCCGATGATAGCACTCCATATCCCAGTTACGCAGGCAGCTATTAAAGAAAAATAAAACACGATTCTCCACTCCGGCTCTTGCAGCAAAGTCAATTCCTTAACTTGTATATAAGCAAGAGCAGAGAGCATCCCTGTTAATGTCCCTAATAAAATATAAAGAGTTTGCCCAGAAGATCCACTGGGACGTAAAAGTATGATGACGCCGATGAGACCTAAGACTGCGCATAAAAAAACAAATATAGAAACTTTCCTTTTCAGTAAAAAAACTGAAAAAGCTGCCATCCATATGACTGAAGTATAAGTCAAGGTTACTGCTGTAGCTAAAGGCAAATGTGTAATACTAAAAAAATTTAAGGTAAGCGCGCCTGTGCCTAATAATGCCCGCGTTATATGCGATTTAATATGTACGGTCTTGACTGTTTGTGCGCGCAATTTTGCTATTAATAGTAGTAGAATGGTTGCTGGCAGCATTCGCCAAAATACAACTTCTGGCGTGGAAAAATGACTCCCCAGCAGCTTGACACAAATGGACATCAAGGCAAAACTAATGGCGCAAATAACCATCCAAAACGAACCTAATTGTGGCATTACTTTCCTTCAATCATATAGCATGTAAAGTATTGACAACCATAGTACATCTCACTTAACCTTTATTAAAGAAAGCGCAACTGAGATGAAACCTTAAAACATAATGTGGCTGATTGTACTGACAGTTTTTTTTAGCGTGATGGTGTCACTATTACTGAAAATAGGTTCTAAAAAGCCTTTTTTCAGTCTTGCACAAGCAATTGCAGTTAACTATGTTACCGCTTTACTGTTGGATATTTTATATCTGCATCCTAATTGGCACCAAGTATTTCACCATCAGCAATGGCTATGTCTGATACTAGGCATATTTATACCCACACTTTTTCTCATCTTAGGACAAGCAATTAAAAAAATCGGTATAGCCAAAGCAGATACCGCGCAGCGCTTGGCGTTAATCATTCCTGTTCTTTGTGCCTTCTTGTTATTTCATGAAACAATTAAAACAGTCAAATTAATTGCCGTTGGCCTTGCATTTTTTGCCATCTTTCTACTTTTTATTCCTGAAAAAAATGCAAGAAATATGTCAAACAATAAAGAAAGTATTTTCTATTTCTATGCAGTCATGATTGGTTTTGGTATTGTTGATAGCCTTTTTAAGGCATTAACTCAAAGCGGCCTATCAACTGCTGATGCCTTAGTGTCTATTTTCTTTCTTGCCGATATTTTGCTATTTACTTGGCTATTATTGAACCACACCAAATGGCATGTAATTAACATTAAATTGGGTATACTGATCGGTATTGCAAATTTTGCCAATATTTATTTCTATCTTGAGGCGCATCGCTACTTTGCAAATAACCCAACTTTGGTGTTTACTGCTGTTAATCTAGGTGTCATCATATTCTCTGTATTGATTGCTCGCTCCTATTTTAAAGAGCGTTTGACTCCTACTAACTATATTGGCATCAGCCTAGCAGTAATTGCCCTATGGCTTTTATTAAACTCTGGCAGTTTGCCGTAACACCATAAAGGAACCTTTGACGTATGTTGCAACAGCCATCTTATTACCCTTTAACAGAATTTTGGTTAGATCAATTTTCTCGCACTATGATCCGTAGCAGGGAATTACACAACTGGATGCAAAAAGGCTTTAGCGGAGTAACCACTAACCCTAGCATTTTTTCGCGGGCTATTGCACAGGACTTAAGCTATCAGGAGCAAATCAAATCTTTAAAAGCCAGATCAATAAACGCAAAAACCCGTTATGAGACGTTAATTATTGCTGATGTACAAGCCGCTTGCGATTTATTTCACCCACTTTATCAAAGCTCAAAATATCATACAGGGTATATTAGCGTTGAAATTGATCCTCGTCTGGCTAATCGTTATCAGGAAAGTTTAGCCGAAGCTCTACGCTTATACCAACTTATCAGGCGCCCAAATGTATTGATTAAAATTCCGGCGACTCAGACTGGTATAGCACTTTGCCAAGAATTAATTAACAGAGGTATAAATCTCAATATGACTCTGATTTTCTCATCAGAGCAGGCAAACGCAGTGCAACAGGCTTATTATCGAGGTTTAAAACAACGATTGACTAATAAAAATAAACTGCACAACATTTACTTGGTAGCTAGCTTTTTTCTATCTCGCTTAGATAATGCTGTAGATCAAAAAATTCCTAGCCATTTACAAGGAAAAACAGCACTAGCGATTGCAGAGCATACTTATACATGTTGGCAAAATTTTACTTTTAAGCATGCTGCATTGACATCAACATTGCATGATGCTGGTGCAGCAAAACCAAGATTATTGTGGGCTTCAACCAGTGTTAAAGATCCCCATTATCCTCAATTGATGTATGTGAATCATTTGGCTAAAGCGGATACTATTCTTACTTTGCCCGTTGAAACCGCAAATAATTGGTTAAAAAACCAAACCCAAGCAAATAATACCAAGAAGAAGGATGTTCAACTTAGCACAACACAAGCTGATGATTGTCTCAATAAAATAGAAGCACTAGGGATTGATTTGCAACAACTGGCAACAGAACTGCAAACAAAGGGTGTAAAACAATTTGTAACTGCCTTTAATCATATACTGGAACAATTAACTTAAAATTGATCACGCAACTGTCTTAAGGTAGTAAAAGCAGCTAGGGGCGTTACCGGTGTTCCAGGAATTAAATCACAGACACGTTGTATAAACTGAAGATCTGTAACTTGTAAAAAAGAATTAATTTCTCTTTCAGCCATTAGACTATGATGAGGCCCTTCACGTTGGACAATATGTAAAAGTCTATTTGTCTCGTATACCTTATTTTTTGATAACAGGGACATTTGTTGCGCAAAAGCTATATTCTTCTGTCCATAATCATGAGCAAAGTAAAGTTGTGTCTCTCCTGGTAGTTGATTTAAGCGATTAATGCTAGCAAACAATTGTTCCACACTACCATCGATCACTCTGCCACAACCAGCCATAAACAATAGATCACCACAGAATACTTTAAGAGGATACCCAGGATAAGACACTATATAAATCACATGTTCCATCGTATGCCCAGGGGTGTGCCAAACTGAGATCTCTGCTTGTCCGATAGAAAAACAGTCACCCTCACTTACTTGGTGATTAACCTCATAAATCGCAGCAGGTCCTCTAACAATTACATTATGATGATTATCAGCTACAAGTTCAGATACTCCAGCCAGATGATCAAAATGACGGTGTGTGATCCATATTTCATTAAGTGCCTTTATATTCCATCGCGTTAAAGCATGTTTGACGCTTTTTGCTTCACCTGGATCAATACAAATAGTTTTCCCGTCAATAAAAAGTAACCAAATAAAATTATTCAAAGAAAAACGATGGCAAGGAATACCCTGAATATCTAATGTTAAAGAGGTTAGTGCATGCATAAGCCGCCATTACAATGCAAAACTTGGCCAGTGATATAGTTAGCTTCATCAGAAGCTAAAAATAATACTGCCGCTGCAATATCTTCCACTCGCCCCATACGAGCCATTGGAATCATCGCCTTAGCCTCAGCCAAGAGACTTTCAGATAGATGATTGGTCATATCTGTTATGATCCAACCTGGTGCCACGCAATTAACGGTAATATGACGATTGGCTACCTCTCGAGCAAGGCTCTGACTAAATGCAACTAAGCCTGCTTTACTGCTAGCATAATTACTTTGCCCAGCGTTACCAGTTGTGCCTACTAAAGAACTAATATTAATAATACGCCCATTTTTAGCTTTTAACATAGGACGCAATAGTTTTTGACACACCAGAAAAACACCTTTTAAATTAGTCAATAATACTTCATCCCACTCATCTTCTTTCATACGCATCACCAGATTATCTCGGGTAACAGCTGCATTATTCACAAGAATGTGCACCACAGTTTCTTCATCAATTAATCTGCAAAGAGCTGTATCAATACTTTTTTTATCAGCCACATTAAGCACAAGCCCACGACCATTAAAATCAGTCAAATCCTTAGTAATATCATCTGCACCTGCTTGACTGGTAGCTGTGCCAATTACTTTTGCCCCTGCTTGCGCTAAAGTGTGTGCAATACATTTGCCAATCCCTCTGGATGCACCTGTCACTAAAGCCGTTTTTCCTTGTAATAAAAACATTAGTTCTATCTCCTACTGTGACTATTGATGTTGATCTAGCCAAGATGCAATATCCTCCACAGATGTCCACGAGCACATTTGCAAGGGATGATTCATGCGTTTATTCAAATCAGTCAACACTCGCGTTGGTGCACATTCAACTGCTTCAGGCACACCTTGTGTATATAAATATTCCATACTCTTAACCCACAATACGGGTGAATATAGCTGTTTAATCAGCGCTTCTTTTATGGCAGATAAACTGCTATGCGTAGAAGCACTAACATTGTGTATAATGGGAATCACAGGCTCAGCAAACTTAACTGAAGCCAGTATCTTAGCTAATTTCTCTGCTGCTTTACTCATTAAAGAGCAATGTGAAGGCACAGAAACCGATAATAATATCGCTTTAGCTCCCTGTCTTTTTGCTAATTGAGCTGCCTGATCGACAGCCTTTCTCTCACCGGCAATAACAATTTGCTCAGGAGTGTTAATATTGGCAACTTCAACCACGCCGCAAGTAACTTGCGTACATAATGTATGCACCTTTTCTTCGGGTAAATTGAGAATTGCTGCCATTGCACCTTGACTGCCGATCACAGCATTCTGCATCAAACAAGCTCGCTTTTTGACCACTTGTAGCGAATCTTGGAAAGTGACTGCTTTTGCAGCTACCAAAGCACTGTATTCACCGAGGCTATGACCTGCAACATATTTTGGCTGCTTCCCTCCTAGATTACAATAAACTCGAAATGCAGCAATCGCAACAGTCAACATTAAAGGTTGCGTGATTTCAGTACGTGCGATGATTTCTTTATTTTCCCCTTGCAATAAAGACCATAAATTCAGTGATAAAGTATCAGAGGCTTCTTCAAAAGTATGCTGTACAATAGAACAGTTAGAGAATCCAGACATCATCCCTAATTTTTGAGCCCCCTGACCAGGAAACAAGAATGCGAATGCCATATTAATCCTTATCAATTGTACAAATAGTAGTTTAACTTTTCTTTTATATAATTGTCATGTTGAATATATATTAAACACCTCTTAGTATTAATTTCTCATTAAAGATGTAACCTTAACTTTCAACAGTAAAATATCTATGATAAAACAGCTTTCCTTTTTTAAAATAACCCCAAAAGAACGCTTTAATGTCTATTCACATGCTATCACCACAGCATTGTACTTCATCATTTCTTTTTTCATTTTAAAGCAAAGCTACCAATATAACCTCTTTTATTTTATACCGTCTTTCATTTACTGCGCTGGTTTAATAGGCTGCTATCTATCTTCTATGCTTTATCATTGGGCTGATCAAATTGAGCTAAAAAATAAATTACGCGTGATTGATCACTGCTTTATCTTTATTTCTTCCCCTACAACTTATGCACCGATGTTACTGATCGCGTTTAATAACAGCACATGGCCAATACTTTTTTGGATTTATCTATCCTTTATGGCAGCACTGGGCTGTTACTATGAATTGCATTTAGGGAAAAACAGTTATCAGCAAAAAAGAGGAAAGCCCTTTATGATTGCTAAGATCTTATCAGGTTCTCTCATTATTTTATTACCAAAGTTCTTGGCCACATTCCCTTGGTATTCGATTCTATTTAATTTCGCAAGTCTTGCAACCACCTCAATTGGTATTTGGTGCTATGCAAAGTCCAAAAAAGACCAAGTTCACGAAGTCTATTATCACGGGCTATGGCATATTCTCGCTGCCATTGGTTCTTTTCTATTTCTTTGCAGTTACTTTCCTACGGTTTACTCTTTTGACTAAAAACAAACAGCAACTTATTGCGCTTAATGAAAATGAAATAGATTTTTATTTTATTTACTCTTAATTATTTAAGCCTAGTAAAAAATTATAAAAGATCTTCCTTGTTTCTTAATATACTCAAATGTCGGTACGTATGTGCAGTGACAATGCGCCCTCGAGGTGTCCTTTGAATGAATCCTTGCTGTATTAGATAAGGTTCCAATACATCTTCAATGGTATTGACAGGCTCACCGATGGCTGCTGCTAAGTTTGCCACTCCAACCGGTCCTCCTGAAAATTGGTGAATAATCGCAGTTAATAATTTGCGATCAATAATATCCAACCCCACTGAATCAATCTCTAACATATTTAATGCTGTTTGTGTGGTAGTTAAATCAATCTTGCCTCCATTTTTTACCTCTGCAAAATCCCTGACTCGTCGCAAAATACGGTTAGCGATACGAGGCGTTCCCCGCGAACGACGAGAAATTTCCATTGCACTTTTTTCATCAAGCCGACAACCAATCAGATCACTGGAGCGTCTAATAATTAACGCTAACTCTCGCGGTTGATAAAACTCTAAACGCATTACAATACCAAATCGATCACGTAAAGGATTGGTGAGCATGCCTGCACGGGTTGTTGCCCCTAATAATGTAAAAGGTGGTAGATCAATTTTGACCGCTCGCGCACCTGGCCCTTCACCAATCATAATATCTAATTGAAAATCTTCTAAAGCTGGGTAAAGGATTTCTTCAATATTGGAGTTAAGACGATGAATTTCATCGATAAATAGTACATCAAACGGATCTAGACTGGTTAATATACCTGCTAAATCTCCAGCTTTTTCCAATACTGGTCCAGAAGTTTGCCGTAAATTAACACCCAATTCACGCGCCACTACAAAAGCCAAAGTTGTTTTACCAAGTCCTGGAGGGCCAAACAATAAGGTGTGGTCCAAAGCTTCTTTCCTATTTTTAGCTGCTTGAATAAAAATAGCCAGCTGCTCTGTAATTTTATTTTGTCCGATATACTCAATAAGATAGCGAGGGCGCAATGCTTTTTCTAAAGCTTCTTCATGTCTTGAAAGAGCAGAAGTCTCTCTGATACAGATCTCTTCATCCAAATGATCGGTGGTAATCATATCTTTTTCTCACTAGCACAGTGATCAAGAGTATTACGCTTGGCCTGAAAAAAGCCGCGCATTAATTGTCTACATTCTTCTGTCAAAATTCCTCCTAAAAAAGTGGTATGATGATTCATATGCTGATAAATACTTTGATCAACACTTACAACCATGCCTGTTTTGGCTTCTAATGCACCATAGATAACTCGCCTAATACGCGCTTGTAAAATAGCTCCAACACACATCATACAAGGTTCTACCGTCACATATAGATCGCAGCCAAGTAAGCGATGATTGTCCAATATCTTACTGGCTTTCTCAATTGCTGTCATTTCAGCATGATATAGTACGCAACATTGTTTTTGCATTTGATTATAACCAGATGCGATCACTTGATCTTGATAAACGATCACAGCTCCAACCGGTACTTCACCCATAAGAGCGGCTCGTTTTGCCTCTTTTAAGGCACATCGCATCCAACCCTCCATGATTATTTGTTCAGGGAAAATGGCTATCGGCGCAGTTTGTTTTAATAAATAAGACAAATTCTGTTTGATCTCAGAAGAAATATCAGATAGCGACATGTTCCACTCAATGGCATACAAACGCCATAAAATAGCACGGGTGAGGCCTCTATGGCACATTTGCAATTGCAAAAAAACAGATAAGGCACCTTTTTCACGCAACTGCGCTGTGTTAAAGATACCTAACTGCTTTAATTGATCCACAACTTTCGGTGGTAAAAGAGAAAAATCATTAAGCACAGTAATAAATAATAAAATTTATTAAGTAGATCTCTGAGAAGTTTAAACATATTCAATGACTTTACTTACTGCTGGATCCCAGCTTTAATAAACGCCTATTTCCTTTTTTTCATCTCTTTTTTGCATCATTCAACTTTTCTTGAGTCCCACTTAGTGTAGTTACTTTACCGGTCTTTCTCTCTTCAGCGATAATTTTCTTTTCATTCACGATGTATCGTCCAAGAGATTTTTTCCATAAGCCTGAGTGAGAAGTAAATTCAATTGCTTTTCTAAGCTGAATATCCTGCTTAGGATCGGGAATATAATTATAAGAGCCTTCTTTTAACAATTTATTTTTAATTCTTTCATTTTCTTTTTCATTAATGGGTTGTGGACCTTTAGTCGGGTGTACTATCATTGGCTGCTTGATTTTGGAAGAATTTGGATTAGACAAATGATGGCTCAAACTACTTTCACGAAAATCAAATAGATCATCGTCTTTGGTTTTGACCTCAACATCAGGCACAATGCCCCTAGCTTGAATAGAACGACCTTTTGGTGTGAAGTACAAAGCAATTGTTAACTTAATACCATCATCACTACTTAAAGGGATCACCGTTTGCACAGAACCTTTGCCAAAGCTACGCGTTCCCATCACCAGCGCTCTTTGATAATCTTGTAAAGCACCTGTTACTACTTCAGAAGCTGATGCAGAACCTGCATTAATTAAGATAGTCAAAGGAATTTTCTTGATCTGTTCAGGCAGTTGCGCAAGAGGATCTTCTTGTATCATCACACTTGATGGGTCTTGATAATCGCTTTTTCTAGCTTTTAATATAATTTTTTGCGTATCACGTCGGCCTTTGGTACTAACCACAATAGCATTTTTAGGTACAAAGGCAGATACCACACCCACTGCCGAATTTAGTAGCCCACCTGCATTATTGCGTAAATCAAGAATTAGGCCTTTAAGCGGATGTTCTTTAGACAATGTTCGAATATGATCAGCAAAATCAGATAAAGTTTGCTCCTTGAAACCACTCAAACGAATATAGCCAATACCTGGTTCAAAATACCTACTCTTTACTGTTTTGACATTAATGATTGCTCGTTGCAACTTAACATTAAATGGCCGCATAACGTCCTTACGAGCAATAGTCAATACCACGCTGGTGCCAGCGTCACCACGCATCTTCTTAGAAGCTTCAATGGTTGACATACCTCGCGTGGATACACCATCAATTTGAATAATATGATCATTAGGGCGTAAGCCTGCTGCAAACGCTGGTGTATCCTCGATAGGAGTGATAATACTAATAAAATCATTATCCTTAACAATCTCCAACCCCAAACCGCCGAATTTACCAGTAGCTAATTCACTAAAATCTTTCAAATCCTCTTGATTAAGATATTCAGAGTGTGGATCCAAACCGGATACCATGCCTTTCATGGCATTTTCTATCAAATCCTTATCTTTGGTATCTTCAAAGTAATTAGTCTTTATTTGACCATAGACCTCAGCAAAAGTTTTGATTTCTTTCACTGGAATAGAGGTAGATTTTACTTGCTGCACATCCCCCGCATAAGTTTGAATACCTAGACTAAACACAGCACCTATACTCGCCCCAATAAGGCCATACACAAACTTTTTTCTCATATCAACTCGTTATTCTTATTTAAATGAATTTAAAACCAAGACTGTGGGTTAACTGGAGGTACCTTTCCCTTAGTGCAAAATAAATTTCAGAGCTATTACCCACTACACCCAAAGAGGTACCTGCACCTACCTTATCATGGATAGAGGGACCAATTGAAACCAATCCCGTATAAGCTGTTGTAATATAAATCTGATCATGCTGAATAATCACCACATTATCATTCCTAGCAGCTGGCCAACATAAGCCACCTGCCCAGCGCCAACATTTACTACCTGTTCACCAGGGCGTGATTGTATAACAAAACCTTTGGCAATACCACCATCAGCGCACTTTTGCCCATGGCGTGTTCGGATTACTTCTTTATGTACAGGAAATTGCAATTGTTTTTTGACTTGCTGAATTTCCTGAAAATGCGTATCTAATAAGAAACGGAAATAAACCCAAACGCAACCACTAATAAAACATCACAACCACCTCAAAATTTGATCAAACTATGACCTGTCATTTGCGCTGGTTGATCTAAACCAAGAATGGTTAATAAACTAGGTGCCACATCTTGCAAAGAGCCGCCCTCACGAATTTGGGCTTTTTCTCCTACATAAATAAACGGCACCGGATTAGTAGTATGTTGGGTATGTGACTGTTGCACCTGCTCATCATACATTTGCTCACTGTTTCCATGATCAGCAGTAATTATTAACTCACCCCCATGTGCCAACACCTGTGGTACAATTTTGCTAAGACATTGATCTAAAACTTCTATTGCTCGCACAGCCGCTGTCATCACTCCAGTATGACCAACCATATCGGCATTAGCAAAATTACATACCACAAATTGAAACTTTTCTGATTGAATTGCCTTGATTAAACGCTCGCTCACTTCAAACGCACTCATCTCAGGTTTTAAATCATAGGTTCTCACCTTTGGTGAGGGCACTAAAATCCGTTCCTCCCCAACAAAAGGAGCTTCTCTGCCTCCATTAAAAAAGTAGGTCACATGTGGATATTTTTCAGTTTCAGCAATACGCAATTGTCGTAAGCCTAAATGAGAAAAATATTCACCCAAACTGTTTTCTACATTTTGCGGGGAAAACAACACAGGATGAGTATATTGATCACCGTAAGAAGTCATGCTTGCTATATACCCCCATTTCATTTCCCTTTTTCGAGGGAAACCGGCAAAATTCCTAGAGGTAAGTGCCGACCATAACTGCCTTGCTCGGTCAGCGCGAAAGTTTAAAAAAAGCAAGGCATCATCAAAGCAGAACTCAGTGTTTGTATCTATTCTTTGGGGCAGAAAAAATTCATCATTAATATTTTCTTGATAGGACTGATGTAAGGCATCTAGAGTATTTTGATGAATCAAACTTATTGGATGCTCCTGTGCTGCTAACACATCATAAACTGCTTTAGTGCGCTGCCAGCGTCGATCTCTGTCCATAGCATAAAAGCGACCAGACATGACTCCTACCTTCACCGCCTGATGCTGTTTTTTAAATGCCTTTAGACACTTTAAATACACAGCAGCACTTTGAGGTGGAGTATCTCTACCATCTAAAATTGGGTGTAATACAATATCTTGTGCGCCTTTTTGCAATAATACTTCTATTAAGGAAAAAAAATGGTCAATATGACTATGCACACCTCCATTAGAAAAAAGCCCTAATAGATGAATGCGCCTTTGCGTTTTAGCACAAAGAGCTTGTACTACTGGATTATCTTTTAATGTATACTGATCAATACTTTCATTAATACGTACAATATCTTGCTTAAATACTCGTCCTGCTCCTAAATTAAGATGCCCTACCTCGGAATTACCAAATTGTCCTTTGGGTAATCCCACCATCGACTCAGATGCATTAATGGTGCCGTGGGCATAATGAGCTGTCTCTTATACACATCTGACGCTGCCGACGATACTCCTTGT
>OJLG01000069.1_pt1 | contig 12279 bp, 10 predicted proteins | sample 1596901 | NCBI WGS metagenome assembly OJLG01 (sample SAMEA3904719, study PRJEB24821) | metagenome | biome: Builtin; feature: hospital; material: surface | place: USA | collected 2013-10-16
TACAAAACGGAACCTGTGAATACGGGGAAGAACATGACAAATCACCTAATACTGTCTATGGACGTTATGCTAAGTTAGAAATTAAGGATGCTACCGATGCAAGCAAAGATGTTGATTATGACAATCCTATTGCTCCTAACGGGTGTCAAGTATTGATTACCTATGGCGAAGGTAAAGATCCTAAAGGTGACACTGGAAAAGTAGCTAAAGAAATTAATGGCAAAACACTAAGCTTACTGATGTTAAACAATGGTTCCTTTTCTTTAGACGAAAAAGAAACTACCGTAAATAAGAAGTACTTGCCTAAATCACTTTATGCAGGAGGCAAAGACGAAGAGAAAAAGTAATGTGAATTCTTTGTCTGGCTAAATTAAACAAAGGCGATGCGAGGCATAATCTGCATCGCCTTTAGTTTATGGCCATAAAAATACTCCTTGACCCTTATTTATTTTGTATACTTATTTTTTACTGCGTCTTTAATATTGCGTTTTGTGCTGGTTTTTTTCTTAGTAACTTTTCCTGACTCTGGCTTGATCTTAGATTTTTTTCCTCCAGAAACCAAAGTTAGATCAATACGACAAGTCTCTAAATCTGCTTGAACCACTTTGACAATCACCGTATCTCCCACGCTAAAACGTATCTTGGTTTTCTCTCCGATCACTGCCAACTGTTCTGGTAAATAAGTGAAATAATCTAATCCTAAATCTGAAATATGAATCATACCTTCGATACAAACATCATTAAGCATGACAAATACACCAAAGTTAGTCACGCCAGTGATGACACCTTCAAACACTTCAGTCAAGTGCTCTCGCATGTAATAGGTTTTTAACCATTTTTCCACATCGCGGGATGCCTCATCTGCTCGCCTTTCAGTGAAGGAGCACTGTTCGCTCAATTGCGGCCATGGCCAAGTGGACCGATAAACTTGATGATGTAAAATGGCTTTAATAGTACGATGCACACATAAATCTGGATAACGACGAATCGGCGACGTAAAATGCACATAAGCGTCATAAGCCAGACCAAAATGACCTAAATTTTCTGTTTGATAAACTGCTTGCTGCATGGAACGAAGCAACATTGTTTCCAGTAAATTTTGCTCAACACGTCCTTGTAACTGTCTTATCAAGCAAGCATAATCTCTAGAATTGGGTTTCTCCTCATGATTGAGAGTTAATCCCAAAAATCTTAATTGTTCCTTGAGAATAGCTAATTTTTCTGCATTTGGACCTTCATGAACACGATAAAGAGTAGGTAATCGATTTTGCGCAATTAATTTTGCTGCGCACACATTGGCTGCTAGCATACATTCTTCGATCAAACGGTGTGACTGTGTACGCTCTTCTACATAAATGCGTTTGATTTTATTCGCTCTATCAAATTCTATGCATGTTTGTCGACTATCAAATTCAATGGCCCCGCGCTTTATGCGCGCTTGATCCAATCTCTGATAAAGCCGATATAAAACCGTTAATTCTTGAGCCAAAGGGTGCTGTTTTTTTTCACCTGATAAAACTTGCTGCACTTCTTTATAAGTCAGTCTGGCCTGAGAATAAATAACGGCCTCATAAAAACGATACTCTTCAATCATGCCACTATGGCTAATGGTCATTTCACAGACCAAGCACAACCGATCAGTGTGTGGCAATAAGGAGCACAAACCATTAGACAATACTTCTGGCAACATTGGCAATACTCGCCGCGGAAAATAAACGCTTGTACCACGCTGATAAGCTTCTCTATCCAAGGGTGAATCAGGCAGCACATAATGGCTAACATCAGCAATAGCGACCCATAATTTAAACCCTCGCTCTGTTTCTTTGGCATAAACTGCATCATCAAAATCTCGCGCATTTTCTCCGTCAATCGTCATTAATTTCAGAGAACGCAAATCTTCTCTGTGTTTTAAATCCTTTTTAAGCACTTTTTTAGGCAGAGTTTCTGCCTCTTTTAAGCAAGCTGCAGAAAATTGATATGGCAACTGATACTTGCGTACAGCAATTTCAATTTCCATTCCAGGATCAGTATAGTGACCTAAGCGCTCTAGTACATGTCCAGTAGCAAGTGTCATTTGACTGGCATAATGATCAATTTTAATCTCTACCACCTCACCAGTAGTGATCTTCTCTGCCTGCTCTTTGGGTAGTAAAATAGGCTGAGTAAGGCGTTTATCTTCCGGTACTGCCAATACCACCCCATCAGCAGCATATAGACGTGCCACTAATTGTCGATAATGGCGCTCTAATATCTCAAGCACACGACCTTCACGTTGAATATGGGCAGTAGTTTGAACGGCGCGTACCATCACAATATCACCGTGCATAAGAGGACGCATGGTCTTTTCACTGAGATAGAAATCAGATCTGTTTTTATTAAGAGAAATAGCAAAACCATAGCCATTTGCATGACCTTGAACCCGACATTTGACTAGATCGAGTTGTTCAGCGACACAAATCATTTTTCGACGATTAATATAAAGCTGCCCATCTCGAATCATCGCTTTAATTCGAAAACCAAAGCCTTCATCTTCGCTGCGTTTAATATTTAAAGTTTTTTTAAGTTCTTGATAAGAAATAGGCACTTCCCATTGCTTAAGACAATGCACAATCCATTCGCGACTTGGTAATGGATGAGTATATTTTTTCTTTTCGCGAGCTAGGTAAGGGTCATTTAAGCGCAAAGAAGATGATTGTTTGGACATGAAAAAACCTTATATTAAGTGCCTCTTAGGCAAATAACAATAATAAAATAACTGTTAGGAATCGCTCAGTATAACAGGCATTGCTAAATTCACTTTGTTACGATATAAAAAAGCCACAGCAATTAAGTGTCTACCTGTTTGTGCTCTTCCCATCATTTAACACTTTTTGACTATTAAGCCATTGATCAAGGATTTAAAGCAATCCCCACAGCTTTTCTCCAGTATGTATGCTAGTTGCTTGGGGACCAGTTAGCGCTGGATCTGCCGTTGAAGTATTTGGGCAACAACGTTGATTGGGTAGATTTTAATCGCTATCTCGCTAAAGAACAAAATGTTTCACCTCAGAGCAGAGCTAAAGATATTGTTATCGCTCAGTTTATCGAAAGTTGCGGAATTCTCCATCTAAAAAATAAGGTTTAGATGGAAGTGGATAGCAACTACTTAATTAAGCCTATCCGGTTCTAAATATAGCTCAGTATTTCTAATGGAGCTTCCCAGCAGTAACTAAGCAATAGGCCCTAGTCCATAATACACTTTAGTTCATAAACGCAGTGATAATATGAGTGAAGTTTTTTTCATATACTTTACACTATATAAATTTCGTTACAATGGCATCACTATGACAGCTTATAAATATCGAATTTATCCTAGCGATAAACAAAAGATTTTGACTGCTAAAACCTTTGGTTGTGTCGTGAGATTTATAATTCAATGCTAGCTGACAGAATTAAAAACTATGCCTTGGAAAAAATACTGGTAGTAAAACAAAACCACCTACACCAGCTCAATGTGACACGGAATTTCTTTTTCTGACTGAAATTGATAGCTTAGCGCTAGCCAATGCTCAACTCAACCTTAATAAGACCTATCAAAACTTTTTTCCTAGGGCTAAGCAGAAAATAGGTAAAGTTAGGTTTCCCTAAATGGAAGAATCGTAAAAATCCGGTACAGAGCTATACGACTAGTGATCAAAAAGGTTCAGTTACTATTTTTGATGGTAGTTATTTGCAATTACCTAAATTCAAAACGCCTATCAAAATTAAGCTCCATCGTTCTTTTGATGAAATTATCAAATCAGTCACTATTAGTCAGATACCATCAGGCAAATATTATGCCAGTATCTTGGTAGATGACGCATTGATAGAAGTCATCCTAATACAGCGATTCTAGAACAAACTCTAGATTTAGATCTAGGGGCTGAAACATTAATGGAAATGTGTGATCAACCCAAATTAAAAGATGCGCCATTGGCTATCTATGAAAGAGACGTATCAGCAACATGAACCATCCAGCAATGCCCTTTAGTTTATACAAGCACCGTCTACTGCTCAAGTTTTGTTGTGCTTGTGCCCTCAATAGCAAACAGGGTGGTGAAACCGTCTGGGCTTATAGTTATAGAGCATCGATACTAGAGAGGTGCAAGTCAATCATCCTTGAAAATCAATCAGCGTAGAATGTACTTTTACAGACAGCCTTAACATACTAAAAGCAGTAGAGATAGAGAGCAGATGCCATTCCTATATCAATGCTTAATACAGTGTCTTTCACCTTTGTTAATCGCACGTAATTTTTTAGGTTTGCATCAACTTAGTCTAGAAATGCGTTTACATAACTTTACAAACTATTCATATTCAACACAGTGGTGTTTATTTGAGTGAACATACTTTTTTGGCTTTATTATGAGAATTATGGTCTATATACCAAGTTACAAGCATCCCTCTACTAGGGCTACAATTGGCCCTCAACCGCAAATAAAATACTACTCAGCCTGATCTTTAGAAAAATTTTTAATATGTATCTTAGGGCAAAAGACCTTTTTCTCTCTGAATAAAAAAGTCATTTGTTTCTTTCACCACCACACCAGAAAGCAGTACCAGTGCAATTAAATTAGGAATTGCCATTAAGGCGTTAAAGATATTGGAAAGACTCCACACTACCTCCAAACTTAGCACTGCGCCCACCATCACACTCATAGTATAAACAGCACGATAAGGCTTCAAAATACGATAGCCAAAAAGATATTGTGCACTTTTCTCACCATAATAATACCAGCCAATAATAGTAGTATAAGCTGCCACAATAATAGTAACGGCAACCATCCAAAAACCAAAACCAGGAAGTAATTGCTCAAATATCGCATTCACTAATATCGCCCCACTCATATGTATGGGGAAATGATATAATTGCATTCCCACCACCAAAACCAAACCAGTTAAAGTACACATCAACATCGTTGAGAAAAACACTCCTGTCATAGCAATAAAGCCCTGCCTAGCCGGGTGATCTGTTTTTGCGGCTGCAGCAACGATAGGAGCGGAACCCATCCCAGCTTCATTGGAAAACAAACCGCGGGAAATGCCATGCTGAATCACTCTACCCACAACGCCACCAGCAATAGCTTGCCCGCTAAAGGCATCATGAAAAATCAGTGTGAGTGTATTAATCAGCATAGAGTGATGCACTGCTAGAATAATTAAAGCACTTCCTACATAAAAAACCATCATCACTGGCATTAGAACCACGGTCACTTTAGAAATGGATCTTAATCCACCACAGATAACAGCTGCAGTCAAAATGGTCAGTAAAAAGCCCGTTAATCGCACATCTATATGCCAGCTCTGCTCCAACATGATAGCTATGGTATTTGCTTGCACAGAGGAACCAGTGCCAAACGCTGCAAAAGCAGCAAAAAAAGCAAACAAAACAGCTAGCCATTTTTGTTGCAAGCCATGGTGCAAATAATACATTGGCCCACCCCGCAGCTCCCCATGCTTTCCTACAATACGATATTTTACGGCCAAAATGCCTTCTGCATATTTGGTAGCTAGTCCCACTAATGCGGTTAACCACATCCATAGTAAGACACCTGGACCTCCTAGCTCCAAAGCGGTAGAAACGCCGACAATTGAGCCTGTACCAATAGTAGCAGAAAGCGATGTCATTAAAGCAGCAAAATCGGAAATACCATGATGTGCCTTTTTTTTAGGATCAGAAAATAATTCAACTGGTCTAAAAATTAAACCAATGGCATAAAGTAACTTAATGATAGGGATAAAACGCAAACGTACTGTAAGAAACAAGCCAGTTCCTAACAGTAAAATTAGCATCACAGGGCCCCATAAATGGGCTTCTAAGTTGCTGATTAAAATATTGACTGTGTTATTGTTCATCATGGACAGCATTTTCGATCAAAATTAATGTTGGTACTTTCCAGTTTAAGGATAACTGATAAAACGACAATTATTGCTCTGCTTTTGGCTACTTTAAATATACTAGCATAGAAGTGTAGCTTGTTAAGCAATAAGCTTTTCACAAATTGCATTATAATAGAGCCAGTCTGACATAGCGGAGGTTATTTTGTCATGTACATTATTGCGCCTAGCATTTTGTCTGCTGATTTTTGTTATCTTGGCGACGAGGTTAATGCCATCATACAACAAGGAGGGGCTGACTGGCTGCATTTTGATGTCATGGATCACCATTATGTACCTAATCTCACTTTAGGTCCTATGGTCTGCGCTGCTTTGAAAAAACACTTTCCCACATTAATCATTGATATTCATTTAATGGTTAAGCCTGTGGATGCGCTTATTGTTGATTTTATCAAAGCTGGAGCAAGCTATATCAGCTTTCATCCTGAAGCAAGTGAGCATCTCCATCGCAGCCTATGTATCATTAAAGAAGCAGGCCTGCAAGCTGGTTTGGCTCTAAATCCTTCCAGTTCTATTCTTGCACTTGATCCGTTAGTATTGAATTTGCTCGATTATTTGCTATTAATGTCGGTGAATCCAGGTTTTGCTGGACAATCATTGATTCCTGGAACTCTCGACAAGATCAAGCGAACAAAGTGTTATTTGGATAACCATCAAAATAAAACAGGACAAAATATTCTTATCCAAGTAGATGGGGGTGTCAACGTAAGTAACATTAGAAATATTTATGATGCAGGAGCTCGGATATTCGTTACAGGCTCTGCTATTTTTAGCGCCAAAAACAAAATGGCGGCCATCCAGAAATTAAGGTCTCTTTTACCATGAAAAAACAATGGCAGTCTCAACTTAGCCACATAAAAGCTATCGCTTTTGACCTAGATGGAACATTGATTGATTCACTTGTTGATTTAGCAAATGCTGCAAATGCCATGCGCGTGCATCTGAGCCTACCCCGTCTTGAGCGAGAACGCTTGGAGAGTTATATTGGCGATGGCTTGGGAGCGCTGGTACGGCGCGCCTTAACTGATGATCCAGATAAAAGTGTTGATAAGCAACTCTGGCAAAAAGGATTTACTTTCTATTTAAAGTATTATGACGCACATCTTGTCACTCACACCCAGCCCTATCCAGGAATCAAAGAGTGTTTAAATGAAATTAGTGAGCTTGCTTATCCCATGGCAGTAGTCACTAATAAATTAGAGCGCTTTGCTAAAAAGATTTTGCAACAATTGAATCTGCATAATTATTTCAAAATTGTGCTAGGAGGCGACAGTTTGGAAGAAAAAAAACCATCAGCTCTTCCGTTAATACATGTAGCCCAAGCTTTTCAAATTGAGCCTAATTCTTTACTAATGGTAGGAGATTCTCTTAATGATTTAAAAGCAGCGGCAACAGCTGGTTCTCCTTGTATTGGTGTTAGCTATGGATACAGCTCTTCTGCTCTAGCACAGCTTGCTAGAAAACAACAACTGCCTATAATTGCTGTTGTCGATCATCCTCAAGAAATTACTGAAGCTCTGACTTCACAAATAGGTCGTTATTGATTATGCCATCCAAGCAAGTAAAGCAGTATTTACTACGCCTATTGGCCAAACGAGATTATAGTGAACGGGAACTACGAAATAAATTACAGGAACGGGGTGAAGATGATGCACTGATTGATGAAGTACTTGATGAATTTAAAGCAAAAGCCTGGCAGTCAGATCAGCGTACAGCAGAAAGTTTGGTTCATAGTAAAAAAGAACGAGAGGGACCCATTAAGATTCGGTATTTACTTAAACAAAGAGGTTTAGATGAAACACTGGTTCAAGAGCTAATGCCTGATCATGAGACAAGTATTGATATTGCCCTTAGTTTACTTAATAAAAAATACCCATTTCTTAGTCAAATAGATCTTGCTAAAAGACAGAAATATTTGCGTTTTTTGCTTGCTCGAGGCTTCCCTCATGAAATAGCATATGCAGCTATTCAAGCATATGAGAATCAATATAGAACTTAATGTTTAGCTACATTAGCAATTAACAAATTTCTACCATGTTTAACTCAGGAGATCATTGATGTTCAACCAAAAATTATTATGCATCGCACCAATCTTATTGGCATTAAGTAGTTTTAATGCCTATGCTAGCGATGCATCTTCAAAATCAGTACAAGGATTTTTACAAGAAAGTGAAGTCACAGATGGCGTTAATTTATTGCCCTCTCCTCCTGTTGAAGACAGCCTTTTATTTATCTACAACAAAACTCAGTACGAAAAAAACCGTGTGCTTCATGACACACCTCGTGGCAAGCAAGCTGTACTTGATGCCAAAATTTATGAACCTGATTTCGGTATTGAACAAGTCTTCTCAAAAGCCTTTGGTATGGAATTAAGTAGAAAACAAACACCAATAATCGTAAACTTACTTCACCAAGTAGCGATAGATTCAGATAAAGCAATTGAACGTACTAAAAAACATTATATGACTGTACGTCCATTTGTTTATTATCATGATCATACTTGCTATCTGCATGATGAAAAAGGATTACGTAAAAACGGAGGATATCCTTCTGGACATTCTGCTTATGGCTGGGCTGCTGCTTTGATTCTGTCTGAAATTAATCCAGAACGACAAAATGAAATCTTTAAGCGCGGATATGAAATCGGCCAAAGCCGAGTAGTATGTGGTTATCACTGGCAAACCGATGTCGAAGGCGGCAGGCTATTGGCCAGCGCCGTGATTGCTCGCCTTCACGCTAATCAGCATTTTTTGCAACAACTGCAAGCAGCGAAAAATGAATTTCAACACCTACGTACCAAACAGAGCGCATCTCTTCCTAGCAATTAAGGCAATGAGCGAGTTTATGCTTTTATCTACGCAAAATCAATAAAAATAATTTGAGGAGAACTAGGACTATAATTTGTTTCAGTAAAACATATTGAGACTTTTATTTTATTTATGCTCCCTCTATAATAGAAATATTTACACAGTAAAGTTGCCATCATGTCTCTTATTAAAGCGCTTTTCGAGGAGCTCTCTACAGTGAGTGAACAGTTTTTTCAAGGTAGCCATCCTATTAAGGATTTAGAAAAAAATATCAAAGGCTTGATTAATGCTGCATTTTCCAGCATGGATATCATTACTCGTCAAGAATATGATTTTCAGCAACGACGTTTACAAAAACTTGCTGCTCAAGTTACTGAATTAGAATCTCAACTAGCCGTGTTAAATCACGCTTATAGCGCTTCTAGTTCTGAGAAAGGAAATAAAAATCTTTCTGCAGCTCCCAATGAAAAAAAATCGCAAGATAAAGTTACTACCCCTACAAAAAAGATTTCTTCTGCTCAACATATAAAAGTAAAAAGCACAGTGTCTCCTCATACGAAACTTAATTCCGACTAGCCTCAAAGGAATCGCAGTAAAAAGTTATGGGTAAAAATCTGGCCGTCGTGCATAGTCGAGCATTGCTGGGTTTACATGCGCCTTTAGTGGAAATAGAAGCACATCTTTCCAACGGTTTACCACAGTTTCACATTGTCGGTTTACCAGAGACTGAAGTAAGAGAAAGCCGTGACCGTGTGCGTGCTGCTATTTTACAAAGTGGCTTTAGTTTTCCAGCTAAAAAAATTGTAGTTAATCTAGCACCTGCGGATCTGCCAAAAGAATCAGGTCGCTTTGATCTACCAATTGCCATCAGCATTTTATCAGCAAGTGGTCAAATTACTTCCTCATTGGAAAGTTATGAGTTTGCAGGAGAGTTAGCACTTTCAGGAGAATTGCGCCCTATTCGGGGAGATATTCTATTAATGCAAGCCGCTAATGAAGTCAGGCGCACTTTTATTGCACCAATAGGTAACCAGAAGCATAGTTATTTATTTCCCAAAGCATCCAGCTTATTTGCCAACCATTTGGCTGAAGTTGTTTTATTTTTAAACGGTATTCAAACGCTTATTCCTCCTCTCAAAGAAATACCACCTGAGGTTTTATCTCGCATGATAGAGAAAGAAAAACACCAGGTTGATCTCAATGAAGTAAAAGGACAAATCTCAGCAAAAAAGGCCTTAGAAGTTGCTGCCGCTGGAGGGCATAATTTACTTTTTATCGGTCCGCCAGGAACTGGCAAATCCATGCTTGCCAATCGTTTGACTTCAATTATGCCAGCACTTAATGATCAGGAAGTAATAGAAAATGCGATGATTTGCTCTATTCTGCCTGGTAATAATACCTTAATTTACGAACGCCCTTTTCGCAGTCCACATCATACTGCTTCTGTAGCAGCAATTATTGGAGGCGGTGCTGATCCCCGCCCCGGAGAAGTGACTCTTGCACATCATGGTATTTTATTCCTGGATGAGTTACCAGAATTTGAAAGGCGTGTACTAGAAGCATTGCGTGAACCACTTGACACATATCGTGTCCATATTTCACGCGCCACCAAACAAGCAATTTATCCTGCAAAATTTCAGCTTATCGGCACCATGAATCCTTGTCCTTGCGGTTTTTTTGGTCATTCCACTCGCTCTTGCCAGTGTACACCAGAACAGATTAAGCGCTATCAAAATAAAATTTCTGGACCTTTTTTAGATCGTATTGACCTGATTATGCAGGTACCTGCCATCCCAGCAAAGGATATTTTATTACAGGCAGAAGCGCTTGAAGATAGTGTTACTATTAAAAAAAGGGTAACTAAATGCCGTGAAATCCAGTACAATCGTCAGGGTAAATTAAACAGTGAGCTTTCTGCCGGTTTGTTAGATCGAGAGGTTCGCATTCAAAACAATGCAAAATCATTTTTGATAAGCAATTTGGAAAAACTAGGTCTATCAACAAGGAGCTTTCATAAACTATTAAAAGTAGCTAGAACATTAGCTGATTTACAAGAATCACCTACTGTAGAACAAGAACATGTTATTCAATCAATTGGTTTAAGAAGAAATTAGGTGTTTTTTAAATGACGTTCTGTTGCTTAGCAAAACTATTTTACCCAAGGAAGGTTATGATTTATGTCCGATTTTATTAAAAAAATCTTTTATGTCATTATCGGCATGTTGATAGCCGTGTTTATTATCGGCGGCGCATTGTGGTTTATTAATAAACAGTTTTTCACGCGTTCTCCCTTTAAAGAACAAGAGACACCTATTACAGAGAAACACCCTCAAGAGTCTCTCACCAAAGATTATTACTTAACTCCTCAAAATGAGCAGCCAATGCCAAATGAAACAACTTCTGATGAAATAGCTTCTGATGAAATAGCTTCTGATGAAACAACTTCTCCTTCATACGATAATGACGATGACGATGCCTTTTTCGATACTGCTAAAGAAACAATTAACAAGGCAGAAGCCAACTCATCTAAAGAAACAATTAACAAGGCAGAAGCCAACTCATCCTCTGTTTCGGTAAACACGCTACCTAATAAAGATCAAAATAAAGAACATACTAATCATTTACGATCATCAAAAACCATCGATCAAGGGGCTAAAAAAACCATCAATCAAGGAACTAAAGAAAAAAAGGATGTTGTTGATTTGCCAAAACCCACTAACCCAGGAAATGGCACAGAGCCTGCGATCGATAAAAAAGCAGATGCGGCAAAAGCAAATATTAATAAACTAAAAGATAATAGCCTAAAAAAAGAAAAGAAAGAAGAACATGATGACTTGGGTCAATTAATTCAGGACATTCAAAAAAAGGGGTCAAACACAGCAAAAATAAAAGCTGATCATCTAGCAACAGAAAAAAGAGCTGAAGCAAACTATTTAATACAAATGGGTTCTTATCAATCTGAAGCAGAAGCAGAGCGTCAAAAAGCACATCTACTGATATTAAACGTCCCCGTCAGAGTAAATAAAGTTAAAGTGAATGATAAAGATTTTTTCCGAGTAGTGTCGGCAAAGAAATTTTCTAAAATACAAGCAGAACAAATTAAATCAACTTTACAATCGCAGCACATCAATAGCATATTGATCCCTGAAAACCATCGCTAATTAGGAGAATAAGATAAGTTTTTTCTATTTGTAGGATTAAATTATAGATATAATTACTAAGTAGCTATTAATAAGCGCCAAGTGAGCACATATTTTTCGATCAATCAGCCCATCATTTTAACCATTTGAGGATTTGACAGACTATGAAGCGACACCATTTATTTATCTTACTGTTATCTATGGTAATTGGCTTAGCAACAGCACGTCCTTTGCATGAAGGAAGCGATTATAAAAAACTAAGTAAACTATTTCCTTCCGTACATCCTAATAAAATTGAAGTAGTGGAGATATTTGCCTATAACTGCTTTCATTGTCAACATTTTGAACCCTTGGTCGAAGATTTTGCAAAAAAACTTGATCCAAATAAAGTAGTACTGAGAAAAATACATGTATAC
>OJLG01000070.1_pt1 | contig 12127 bp, 16 predicted proteins | sample 1596901 | NCBI WGS metagenome assembly OJLG01 (sample SAMEA3904719, study PRJEB24821) | metagenome | biome: Builtin; feature: hospital; material: surface | place: USA | collected 2013-10-16
TCTATACAAAAATCTAATAAGGTTTATAGTCAATCCAGATGATCAGTATATAGGACCAGCTCAGGATCAAGACCCCGGTCGGTATGTTTGCTACGCAGATGACCCGGGTGCGAAACGCATTGGGCAAATGGAGGGAGGGGACTTTAGAGCTCGAGCCTATTATGATCAAACAGGAAAATATATTACTGTGTACAAAAAAGGTGCTACCATCGGTTGGGGGCATTTAATCCAAAGCAGAGCAGAATTTGAAAAATATAAAGATGGTATAACCGAACAAGAAGCCATCAGATTAAAACAGCAAGATTTAAAAAAGGCCGAGGTAATAGTGAAAAAATATATCAAAGTACCTGTTACTCAATATATGTACAACGCCTTGGTGTCCCGAGCATATAATGGAGGTGACGGCGCATTTACCTTCCAAGATAATGGTTCTAGATTTATCACTGATTACATCAATTCTGGCAGGAAGCTTAACTTTGATAACCCAGATAAAGATACGCAATTATTTATAGCCGCCTATCAACGCTTAGATACCACTCAACATCGTTACATGAGAGGAGTGGAATATAGAAGAATGAGGGAGCTAGATATGATGAAGCATGATTACACAGAACATAGTACAAAAGAATATCAGTCTAGACAGTTATATGGACCTGGCAAGAAAAATAAAAAATGGACACGAGTATTTAAATAACTGATTAAATCAGAGGAGGTAACCGTTAATGAGACAAACCCTATTAAAAGTGTTAACACTGTTAGTGTCAGTAAACCAAGTTTATGGAGGTGTGGCGTTAAAGAAATTTAAACCTGGTGATTATCAAACAGATTTTATTGAAACACCAATACGATACATTATTATTAATCGAGATAAATGTGATGAAGGGTTAAGCTGTGATAATGTGGCCTATTATGAGATTAACAAAAAAACCGGTAAAACTTTTAAAATTTCTAGGGGCCAAACTATCAATATGAGAGTTAGTCAGGATTTCAAAGGCTATGACTTTACTACTAAAGATAAAAAGTTTTTATATGAAATACTATATCAAGGAGACTCCACGCTTAAGGTTATGCATCCAAAAACATATCAGATATATAGCGATGAAGAGGTTCGAGAGTACTAAATTAAAAGTAGAAAAGGAGTTATAGAGAGAATGAGTAAAATGTTTTCAACCAGAATATTATCGTTATGGTTTTTTATATTATCAGCAGTTGCTAATGCTTCGGTATCTATAAAGGATCCAGAAACTATTCGTTTTCCTAAAGATCTAGGGCCAGTGCAATTTTTTGAGACACCAACAAGATATATTGTGGTTGATGCAAGAGGATGTGGCAATGCTAAGCTATGTACTGGCAAGGTGTTATATTATCAAATAGATAAAAAGACTATTAAACCACTAGTACTAACAGGGGGCAGTACTATTGATCAAGGAACAGGATATATGTTCATCGACCCGCATTCACAAAAACATTATATATTAGTTAAAATTAGTCGAAAGTCAGCAAACGCTATGAGTGATCCAGGGCGCTTTTATATTACTGATGCTGACAATAAGATACTAGTAAAAGAAGAAACACGCTTTTCGACTAAAGCCTATTCTTAAAGCAAAGATTTACTCTATACAAACAAAGGTATAGCATTAGATGTCCACTAAAAGGAGTATTAGCTGTAAAAAACAGAGGATTTAGCTTAAAAACCCTCTTGCGGATTTGTACAGTGCAACATATGGCTCACATCACTGATGATTGCGTATTTTAAGGCCAAAAGTAGGTAATAGAAGATTATGTTATACTTTCTAGCGTCAAATTTATTCTCATCGCATGCAAATGAAATTATCTTTCTTGGGAACAGCAGCGGGGGCGGCCACTAGGGAGCGTAATTCCAGTGCTATTTTGCTGACTTTAACCAATGATAAATACGCTGAAGCCTGGTTATTTGATTGTGGGGAGCGCACCAATTATTGCCTTCAACTGCAAAGATTTAAGTATCAATGCTTAAAAAAAATATTTATTACCCATATGCATGCTGATCATGTATTAGGTTTGCTCCCGCTAATAACTACTATGTCAACACGAGACCGAAAGGAAGGCCTAAAAGTATATGGTCCTGTAGGAATTAAAGATTGGCTTGAGTTTAATTTAACCGCAATACACGCACGCTTGCGTTATCCTCTCACCATTTATGAATATAGTAATAACGGTGAGGTGATTGCACAAGGCAGTTCTTATAAAATAATCGCTTATACATTGTTACACCGCTGTTTCTCAAGTGCTTTTCGCCTAGAGCTGGGGCAGGGTTCTTCTTTTCGTGTGATTACCATTTTCGGTGATACAGAACCTCATCCCAATGAATTGATGGCAGCTAAAAATGCCAATATAGTAGTGCACGAGGCAACTTATCAAGAGACTTTACGCAACAAGGCTAAAAATCATCAGCACTCTACTGCCCTTCAGGCTGCGCAAATGGCAAAAAAAGCAGGTGCTACACAATTATTTTTGACTCATCTAAGTTCTCGCTATAGTGACCAAGAAAGTCGCCAAGCCTTGCTTGCTGAGGCCAGATCCATCTTTGCTAACACACAACTTGCAGATGATGGAATGGAATATCTAATCAGATAATAAAAACCAAGGTTTTGTACTATCGTAAAACAAGCAGTATTGCAAGAAAATCTAGAAAGAAGATCGTCTTAAAAATGATATAATTAGTATATTCAACTTAACATGGAGAATATGATTATGATTTCTCGTTTTAAGCACCTAATTGCTTCTTTGCTTTTATTGCCTCTATCCTCTTGGATGATCGGTTCTAGCACTTACTCCAACAATACCTACTATAACCAATCCTATCAGTTAAATCGTGACGCTGTTAATTTAATCCATAGAAACCAATTATCTTCAGCAATTCAAGTACTAAAAAGAGCTAATTCGATGAACCGCAACAGTGCCGAGATATTGGGTAATCTTGGCTATGCGTATTATCTATCAGGAGACCTAGCACGTGCCCAAAAAACACTATATGCTTCTTTACAACATAATCCCAAACGCGGTGCTTCCTGGAATAATCTTGGATTGGTTTTTGCAGCACAAAACAAAGTGCAACAGGCAATTAAATGTTTTGTAAACTACTGGAACTATTCAACTAATAAAAACGCGGCAACTAATCAATTTTATGAGTGGGAAGAGAATCAACCAGGAACTCCTCTTGACAGCGCAGCAAAAGGAGCACGACAAGTGCTTGGTATATAATTATATTATCTCTCTTTCACATTTTAGGTTCACATCCTTCTAAATTGGAATCATCGTATATTATGATGATTGCCATAGTCACTTTTTCAGTTGTATGCCCTTTGCATGCAGACGCTAGAAAAACTAGGGAAAAGATAGGGGGAAGAGATGAATTTTTCGCGTAGAACTATTATTAAAGAGTTTATGCTAAAGAGTTTATGCTTATGTGGAGTTGGTCTATTTTCTAGCAATATGCCTGGTAGTGCGAGTAAGTTTTAAATAGTAAAAAAGTAACTAATAGGTGAACTATTGCAGATATCTTCTATCCGTAAAAAATTTTTCAATAAATCTTAATTTAATGCTGTCACTTTATTTATTTTCTATTTGTTATTTTCTAAAATTAAACAACATTAGAGTTTAAATATCTATACAAACCTTAATCATAATATTCTATCCTTAACCTTTGAAATTTTCTAAATATTACCCATCTTTCTGAGTAGTAGTTATAAATGTACCATTATATTCAGAACTTCAAGTAATTTCATAGCGGCTGTAACTTAGACTAGTTGTTTATTAATAGTTTTGAATTGTGTCACTTTAAAAGTGTGTTTTGCATAGTTACTATCAAGATACTGACTTTCGGTAAAATAATCTCCCTCTATAGATTCTTTTCCTGTTAATCTTCTTAATAAATTAGCGGTATGATGTTTATTAATTGGCTGGTAAAGTAACAAGGTTTTCTATGATTTTTCAATACAAGTTAAGTACCAATAATAATGTTTTTGAACTGTTTTAGCGGTATATACTCGATTAATAGTCGGTAGTAGTAATATACAAGTAAGTCAATAACCGTTTCATTTACGTATTCCTTTAATATAATTGTTAAAATTCTATATAAATAGTATACTGCTGTCCATATAGTTTTTGTCCACATAAAAGCTCTTTTGTGTGAAATCTGATATCCAATCTTTATTATCATATATCACCATATGCCCAGATTTACTAATACCTTTTGATGATTGAAGAATTACAATATCTTCGGCTTTTGCTTGAGAAAGATTTATATTTACAAGTTAATGCTATTTCTTTTATAAATTCTGATCCACAACCTCTCTCTTAGCACTTTTCTATAGATATTTTAGCAGTATTTAGTACTTATCTAACATATTTTGCACACCAACCTGTAGACCTAGAACTTACATTTTTTCTAGCAATTTCACTTGATTGAATAGTCTTAATTATCAGATAAGTTATTAGGTTTCTATCTGTCATATCATTTGTAACTTCTAATTTTAGAGCCTTAGTATACAAATGATCTGTCTTCACTAAGGTAAGTCTTGGTCATTGATGTACTGGATTGTGTTGAATGTTTAGATCTAGATGCTTGGGTCTTGATTTAGGAGAAGCAATTTTAGTATGTAGATACTCAGCATAATTAGTATGATGAAAATGACTATTTTTTGTTTTTTGGTTTTGCATGAGTTTTTTTGCTACATAATATCGATGAATTTCGGTTTCTTTAACTGACTTAGCCATGGAAATGGAGTTAATCGTAACTGATTTTTAGAAAGAAAGTACTTATCAATAATATTGATTAGATGGTATGTTGTATAACTAATTGGTTGTTGCTGTCCATGACTACTGCTCACCTAAATATAAATTTAGAGAAATATCGCTTGATTACGCGAAAAATTCCTTAATATACTAAGTGCTGTTAAAAAGAGACAACATAGCTGCTACTTTTAGATATCCTTAAGGCTGTATGATCATTTTCTCTTCAAATGATTTTAGTCTGATCTATTCCATTCTCGATAATAAACTAGATCTTTACTATCTAAATCACTCTTTCTATGTCTTAGATCGATTTTGTAACTTTTATTTTTATCTTTTACTTAGTATCTATCAATTATGTATAAGCTTTTTGTTTTATTCTCTTTTTTTACCGGTCAGTTTCAAAATTTGGCCAGTTTTTTTGTAAATAATCATTATCAAGAATTTATTACAGTTTGGCGACATAATATTATCTTCTGTCGGTGGATATTTATTTTCAATATGAATAAACTTTAGCATCTCAGCTCAATAATTCTCCCCTGGTAAAGAAGTTCTGTACCGCCGGAGAAAACACCATCTCTTTCTCCCCGCTTGCGAAAGTTATCAACTGGATACCTTGCTATTCTTAATGCTTCCATGACCTTCTCATAATGTGTCTCGTAAGTAAAATTATATTGTTCAAAAGTAAATCCTTTAAAAAAGCTCAGCTTGCTTACGAAATACTCGAGTACCAGGGTTTGCTGTAGTCAAATTCGAGCCGTAGCGGCAGTCATGTTTTTTGCACCACAATCTGAAGTCTTTCATAGTTAGCTCTGATATCGACCAGAAACCAGTCGATACTCCTCCAGGATCTCCTTTGCCTGAAGAAATCAAATTTCTGCCCCAAGTCGACTTATGCGCTGCGGATAAATGACCAAAGCCTTGTCCACATATCTCCTGAAAATCCTTACGCCCGGTTGCCACCCTGTCAACATCATAATAGTTTTTATTATTTCTTTATCATCTCTAACTGTTCGGACTGTTTGTTCGCCTCATCAGTTTTTTTAGGGTATATTAAACCGATATCTAAATCTTTTTCTAAGATTTCATAACGTATATCTTTAGTTTATATCTGTTTCTGTTTGCTCTTATGTTTACTGAGAGTTCTTTGCAACATCTACCCATTGTCTTGTCATAAGTAGATTGGTTGGAGTATTTGCTATACCAGCTGGAAGATTACTTGTCCTAACCCAAGACGGTATTTTTGAGTAAATCGATCTTCCAGTTAACTGCCTGCAGATCGATGTTATTTAACCCACCATATCTTAATTAGAAGAAGCAGATACTAGATAATATCACCTAGCACAACAAGTAATAATGCAGCCAAGCATTGAGGGAGGGTATTGAGGTAACGCCACATGAATGAGTAAAGGCTGTGCTTTTATCAACTAAAAAGTATTTTTTATTCTTTGAGTAGAGATTCAGGACCTTTAATCACTGGTTCTTCTTCAATCAATTTAGTGCGGTCTTTATTCCAGATACGAAAATAGGTAGTGTCTTTACTCCAATCAATTTCATAGTACCTATCTTTAGCTGTTGCTTTGTAGCCGTATTGTTTATATGTACCTGGTTCACCTTCAAAAGCCCATTTACCAACGGCAGATATTTGATCTTTCTTATTTAATGGAGATAACTGATCAATCCTCATTATAATAGGCACAGGAAAGTCATTCACTTTATCAGGTATATTAGTAATATTTATACAGTAATGAGCTGTTAAATAGTCTCCTTCTGTTTGTATGCAATTATTTGCCGTTGCTGGAATAAGATTTATTTGAGGGGTTTTAATGGTTTTAATCGCTTTTTGTTCAGAATTGCAGCTACACAAAATTATCAGCCCAGATATGCTCAATAACAATTTATTTATCATGTGATTTCCTACGCTCGTTTAAAAAATAACGATTAAAGTCAGAATATTTATCCTCAATACAACCATATATTAAATCTGAATAGTCTGGTGCATTAACAAGGTCGTTATCATTTGGCTTTTCTTCACCAAGATTTTTAGCAAGTTCTTTCCGACACTGTAGTTTTACTCCTTTTTTAAGCTTACTCCATTTAGCGAATATACTACGACTGTTAATTTTTTTTAATTTATAGGAAATTATTTTTTCTAAATAAGCTTTACTTTGTTGTGTACAAAAATATAACAAGGTCATATTACTATGCGCACTATTATTACATTCTTCAGATTGTTTAGTAGGCACCCATCCTCCTTTTGACTGCAGTTCTTGTGCTAAAATAATTGAAGAAATAAATATCAAATATAAAGTAGCCAATTTCTTATTCATCTTGTTTCCTTCTAATCACATCCTATTTTTTTAATACTGTTAAATATTCTATTAACTACAATTCGCTTTTTGTCAGGCCTTATGTACGGACTTATAGCTGCCTCATCTGCAAAGGCATGGGAATGGCGCATACTGGTGAATATGCAGTCAAATGGTGATGCTTTAAGGCTTCTTTGAACATCAGCATACCTTTTTGTGTCTGGTTCCCCTCTCTATCAATTACCAGGCTCTTTACTCGAGGATCTAAACTATCAAAATCAATACTTATGCCTCCTATCTTTACATCTGCTAGCTTCCTTCTTGCTGACTTGATGAAACTATATGCAAAAGCATCATACGATTCTTGTCGACATCTCTCTCTGTTCTTAGCACATACAGTCTTGACCTGTTGCACAAATTCCTGACTGCAGCTGTGTTTGGTGACACCTGTGAAATTTAATATACAATTATGTCTCTGACAGTAATCTTTGTAGGTTGCCATTCCTCCTTTAGCACAAGAAAACTGAGCACAGGTACCGGTTAATCCTCCCGGATCCCAGCTGTGATAATGCATGTCTGTTTCACAGTTTCTTCCATTTGTCTCATTGCTAAAATATAAGTTTACTAGTCCTAGGTGTTGAGGTGTGGGCTCTTGTATAACTATCACTTGCTGTTTACTTTGCAATTGAGTAATTTTTTGGATGGATTCATCAATTGCGTTTTTTGGCAAAGTCTGTTCTTGTAAGAGATTTTGTAAAGTTTGCTTCTTGTTTGGCCATAGGCGGACTAGATGATAGCAGTTGCTGTTTATGGATCAATATTGTCCTGAATCATTACTCGACAGGACAGTCACTAATCAATTGATATAGCTTTTTAGTTTAATGAACTTAACAGGCTTTGCTTACTTATACAATATAAAATAATCAGTATTCTCTTCATTAAAGTCGTTAGCAATTAATTCTTCTTTTTCTATCACTTTGTTATTGTTATCAATCACATAAAAACGTGCTTGCTTTTTATCCCCTACTTGATACATCAAATAGCGTTTATGAGAGGGCGTAATAAACTGATAACCTGTACCTCTATCAATGCTACTTCCTCCTCTTAATATCATTGCCTTTCCTGTATCTTTGTTTATTTCATTATAGATGACTTTTCCAGAGCATATTTTAGCCATACCACTTAAATCACAATTGCGGGTATCTACAAATATCGCTCTAGTTGGTGTCTCAAAGGTATGTACAGGCCCTTCCCCTGGCTTGAACGTAACTGTATCTATCGCAGCCGTATCAGCCCAAGCGAAGTTGCTTAGGCACAAAGCCGCCAATAATTTAATTATTTTCTTACTATTAATCCGTCTGTTCACAATAATTATTCCTTAAATCAGTGTTGATCACTTTAAATAAGCTCTTAATTCTTCTAAAGCAAGTTGTTTTTGAACCTTGGTATCAATTATGCCAAAACCACCACCACTTCCTTGCATACTTAGAGAATAATATTTATGTTTATCAGTATTAAATTCATAACCTTTAAAAGAATAGCTGTGGCGATTATTAATAGTACCGCCATTTTTTATCATTAGAGAGCGGCCCGTCTTCTTATCCATTTCATAATAGTTAATTCCACAAGGAGAGCCAATATCTCCTTCATATTTACCTCGATCTATTAAAATGTAACGAGTCGGCGTTTCCATAAACGATACATATTTGGTTTTTATTGAGAACTTCTTTAAAGATACTGCCAGGCTGACTGGAATTAAAATTAATCCTATTACTAACCCAACTGATATTTTTTTTAACACGTATAACCTCCTATTTCTTCCTTCTTCTATGACTCATACAAATGCTTTCGCTAGTGTAATATATACTTCTTTGACAATAGTACCTTGTATCATGCTGGTTATAATCATTTTTCATCATATCTTCCTCTATCACCCGGCGATTTTCAACGCCATGACTATATTGACTAAGATAAGTATTAAATTTTTGATAGGCTCTTCTAAATTGTTCATTATTGGGATCTGGTTCCTTACCAGAATTAATCCAATTGACAATAAAATTAGAGCCATTATCAGAATGATCCGTGTGAAAAGCGTAGTATCCTCCATTATAAGCCCTGGATAATAAGGCATTGAATACATTCTGTGATATTGGAACTGTAATGTACTTTATAAGTATCTTTCTTGCTTCTAAAAGATCATGGTCTGCTAGCTTGCGTGCTTCTGACTCGGTAAGAATAACATCTTTATATTTAAGCCACTCTTTTAAGCTGTTAATCTTATGTCCGTAGCCGATAGTTGCGCCACTTATCCATTTACTTTTATCAACAATAGGCTTACCTGTTGCATCGTTATAAACTGTGCTGCGATATTCTTCAGCACCAAAAATAGCCTTCAAAGTAGTTTTCTCAATAGGGCATTGACTAACAAGACATTTACCTTGCTGATTGGTAATAGCGCTGTTAAACGCATTTGTCTGACTACTTTCTTCAACAGGATAGTATTTGTTGAGTAAATCAATCCCCCAGTTAACTGCGTGTAAATTGATATTGTTGAGCTGCTGTTCTTGCTTTTGCTGCAGATAGTTCTTTTGCTCTGCTGGTTCTGTTGGACCATACTCACCGGGTTCAAGGAATAAATGATCTGCTGTCTTTAGTAAAGTAAGGGGACCATATTGCTGGGTTATTCTATTTTCGTTATGAGTAGTACCGTCTGAGGCTATGCTACTGATTTGGCTCTTATTTGGTGTTGTGGTGTCGAGTGATTTTTGCTAGCTAGTACTTTTGATTGTTTAGGTCTAGATTGTCTATATCCTGATTTGGCATGAGCAGCTTTGGTGTGCTGATGGTGAGAATAGTGGCTATTAGATGATCTCTTAGGCTTTGTTTTTGAAGAAGTTGTATGTGCCGTATAATGTTGATGGTTTTTTGCTCCTCTATCTATTTTGATTAATGGATTGGCCATGGAAATGCAGTGGATTGATGTTAGAAAGAAGATATTGATCAGTAATATCAATTGGATGGTGCGTTATATAACTAATTGATTGGTATGCATATTTGCTCCTCAACTCAATATAGTACACCAGAAATACTATCACTCTCTTTATATTAGTTATTATCGCACTTTAAATCAAATAAAGTTAATATTTGTCTAGATAATATTCAAAGTACTGGTAGTTATTTAATTACCCCATATATAACAGTTGGTTATGTAAGTTTGCCTCGATATACCAAGTGTCGTTAAAAGGAGACAAAAGAGATATATGGACTAAAAATATTTGCAGCGATGTCTGTAGTTAATTGCCCGATCAATTGTCTGACGAAAATATAAAAATGAGTTCGAAATTCTATAGAAAATAGAAGAATATTACTTTGGTCGATTCATAAACACATACGATGGACAATGATGCAACTTAACTGTTAAAAATCAAGGTTATTCTAAATACTTTTGGGTTGCTTTTTCTTCAATCAGTCGCTGCATGGTGATGCCCACTGATTTTGCAAGAATGGCCACATAATCTTTGGGAGCATCAGTAGAAAAATATTCAGGATCTTCATGACCGACCAAAATGATGGCAACTGTTTTTTTCTCTATCTGGATGGGAAGGTGTAAAAAGCTTTCTATGGGAGGTTGGTTTTTTTCAAAGTAGACAAAAAATCTAGGATGGATACACTGAATTCCTGATCGAGGCTTGGTTAGTTGATCAAGCACTTTGATTGCCTGTTCATCATCAATTTCATATTCTTTACTTAGTCCTAGAGATTTTACTAGAGGAGGAATACCTTTAAAAAAAACATGTGATAATTGCCAGCTATGAGAAAAATGGTCCTTTATAGTTATTGCTAATTGCTCTGCAGTGCTACAAGCCAATAAGGCGTGATCAAAGGCGAACATTTTTTGTATCAAAGCAAAATTAGCTTCAGCAATATGATACATTTCTTCAAGCTGCCAGCGTAGATTTTCTATCATATCGTGATTCACATGTGCTTGTATTACAGAAAAAGATTTTACTTTTTTATCTTTCTTAGACTTGCAAGTTTGATTATTATTCATAAGATGACAGATCCCTCAAAAACGAAATTAGCAGGACCGGTTAAGAGAATTTCTCCAGAGGACATGATGTAAACAAATAGACTTCCTCCTGGTAAAGTAACCCAGACTTTTTTTGCCAATAAGCCTAATTTATATCCCACCACAACTGCAGCGCAAGCGCCTGAACCACAAGCTAAGGTTTCTCCAACACCGCGTTCAAAGACCCGTAAACGGATATGCGCTTGGTCTAAAATTTGCATGAAGCCAACGTTAGTGCGTTGGGGAAAGTAACTGCTTGCACTTTCAATAAGTGCGCCCCATTTTGCAATAGGGGTTTGATCAACATCTTTTACCAGTACAATAGCATGCGGGTTACCAAGATTAGCTACCGCCACTTCAAAAGGAAGCTGATTGATGCGAATTAAATATAATCCGTTTGTTGCAGGCGAAGGATTAGGAGGAGTAAAGGGAATTTCTTCTGGAACAAGTTTTGCTTTGCCCATGTTCACTTCAACTAAATTATGATCTTTGATGTGTAAAGTGAGCTTTCTATCGCGGGTTTGCACACGGATCACTTTGTTTGTTGTCATTTTTTTTGCATAGACGTACGCTGCGCAACAGCGCGCACCATTGCCGCATTGGCCTACTTCCTCTCCATCAGCGTTAAAAATACGATATCGAAAATCGCAGTCCCGATCAAAAGAGGATTCAATTAATAAGAGCTGGTCAAAACCGATACCCGTGTGGCGATCTGCCCAGCGGCGAATCATGTTAGGGTCAAGTTTTACAGGATGATCAATACCATTGATGACCATAAAATCATTACCCAAACCGTGCATTTTGCAGAAGGGAAGTTGCATCACTATGATCTGAATATTCCTTGGTTGCCCGATTAAATAAGTTGTTTTATATTAATCTTTATTATTTTAGTTTTATAGGCGAATACTATCATAATCTGGAGACCTTATTGATGCGTATTGAAAGTGAACTATATACGAAAGTGAAGCGAATTGAA
>OJLG01000098.1_pt1 | contig 10369 bp, 10 predicted proteins | sample 1596901 | NCBI WGS metagenome assembly OJLG01 (sample SAMEA3904719, study PRJEB24821) | metagenome | biome: Builtin; feature: hospital; material: surface | place: USA | collected 2013-10-16
GCTAGCGCTGCAACGATCAGTGCTAATATAGTTACGATTAAGTATATTTTATTTTGTTTGCGAATTGTCTCATTGTCTTTTTGTAAAAAGACACGTGTATCTTGAACGAATTTTTTATCTTTGTTTATCATAAATGTGAATTAATTTAACTTTAGTGTTAATGGGAAATTCCGGGCCGGCCGGTTGCGGTAATTTAGCGCTTGAGCATGCACTCAAAAACAAAGCAATTAATATTATTAGTTGTTTCACTTATCTTCCTCCAGGTTTTATATTATTTGAACGTATTGCATTGTAAATTCCGCTGATTCCTCTTCTAGCGTTACTTCCGAGTTTATCAATAGTCTTTGAAGAAGGTGAGACAGTTTTAAGTAAAGAATAAACTGAGCGTGCGGGACTAAGCGCTCCTTCTACACTACCCCCCCCTAAAATTCCAGAAAGGATTGTCGGTATTTTAAATAGCGCGAAAAGAAAAATAAGTCCTATAGCGACTACTGTGAACGTTGTGACACTAAGACCGTACAAAAATGATTGTTCATATAAAAATTTCGACCCGTATTGATGTAAGTATCTTTGATCGTTAAAAAACATGTTGAATACACTAGTTACTTCGCTAACATATAATCTAATCAATATTATGTAGATAGCACAAAGTAAATTTAAGTTGATAATTTGTCCGATCCACGCCATACCCCATTGCCGTGTCTGAGGAAAATAGAGAAAACACAGAAACAGAGGACCTACTACCAACATTACAGCAAGTATTGCTTTGATAATTAAGTACATACCGAACGCAAAATTAAATATTACATTTCCTGCAATACCGACTGTGATGTAAATAATGCCGGTTTCTATCGACTGCGGCACTTGACTCCAACTTAACTCTTGATAATAGTTATCAATGAGATGTAATACTTCAGAGAGTGGTTCCTCTGCTTTAATCACAAAACTGCTATCTAAATCATGGTTTTGCCCTGAAAACATGCTTATTAAGTCGTTTGGAGCATTGTAAAGTATGTTTGCTAGTGTTATGTAATTATTTGCATTTGCGGCAAAAGCAGTTAAAAACATCCAAAAAATCGCCTTTTTACTTAAATCGACTACAATATCGTCTATGCCTTGTCTTCTATATTCTACGATTATCAGAACGACGTAAGTTGTAAAAGCTAACAAAAGAATTGGTGTTAGAAAATGAATAAAATTGCCGGCGTTTTCAAATAAATTTGTACCAATGTTTTCATTGAACATTTTTGCTAGTTGTAATGTGACATCAGCTGATTTATCTTGCATTATTTTTCCTTAGCTACTTTAGCTACTTTGTTTAGAAATGGTTGAAGCCAGTCTTTAGGTTTTTCACCGTATTCACTGATAATTTTATGTAAAATTTCAACATTTGCGCTTGTCCCAGAAAGTATTGCTAAAACTTCATCCATCCCACTTAAGTTAAAGTTAGCTACAGCACTAGCATGCCCTTGTTTAATAAGAAATTTTCGTGATTTCTCCGGAAGAGAAATAATCTTATCAAATTCGGTCCTAGTTATTCCACAACGTTCATAAGAATTTTCAAATTCAGCGGAAGGATTTGGTAGAAAAATTTTAGTTGCTGTTTGCTCAATAATCGCTTCAAAGATAGAAGAACGAATAGCATCCACAGGAGATTGTGAAACTAAGATAGCGAAATTGTGACGTTTGCGCTCAGATTTAAGAATTTTCTTAATTTCATCTGCGATCCGGGGGTATTGTGTGGCAAACCAGAACTCTTCTATAACAGTAGCAATAAATCTTTGATTTTGAGCTACTTTTTGCATCATTGCTTCACGTAGATAAAGCATATATGAAAGTATGGGCTGAGTGGGCGGATAGTTTTGCTCATCTGATTTTAAGATCTCTGTTAAGTCAAAACCGACAATCTCAAAGTCTTCCGGATCGTAAATATTTTCAGGATTGTCAAAAACCCAGCCAAACCTTCCCCCCTTACACCATTTCACAAGCTTTTGTCTTAGCGAATCGATAGTTATATTTTGTACTAAATGAGTAAAATCTCTTTTCTCAAATTCTATAAAGTTAAGTACACTTTCTATAGCATCTTTGATATCTAGTTCTTCTTCTATGGTGAGTTCGCTGCCAGCACACATCTCAAGTAAACTAATCAGAAAGTCAATATTTTTCTCACTTGGCACAAGTTTAAAAGGATTCATGCCGGTGTTTTCGCCTATTTTTAACTGAAAATATTTCCCGCCTAAGGCACGAATAAATATTTCCATTCCTAGGTCTAAATCAAGGGAAAAAATGCAAGGATTAAAACGGGTTAAAAAGCTAAGCATGCCGTTCATTAGCGTAGATTTACCAGTTTCAGACTTGCCTAGAATTATCGTATGACCGACTACGGGCTTATTTTGTCCTTGCTCGTTAAGGTCTGTATAGTGGAAATTAAAAAAATACAAGGTTTTTGAATCTGTAAGCAATGGTAGTACTGCTGAGCCATCGCCTAAAGGATTATTTTCTTTTTTACCAAATGCGTAATCATATGGAAAAGCGATATGGGAAAAGTTAGTAATCGCTTTAGTTAAGGGTCGCGGAATATAAGAAGAGCCAATTATTTGTGAAAAATAAGTAGCAGGGGCAGACCAGCCTGCTTTTTGATAGCGAAAACCGCCTGCATCAAGAAACTTGGCAAAGGCCCGTGAACAGTTGTCAATTGCTTCTTCGGGCGTTTTTCCTAGCACAAGTACTGAGCTTCTTAATATACCAAAATTAATGTTACCGCTGGTAACTTGCCCTTGGAGTTCTATAAGCTCGTCTTGTTGAAAAAATGCTTTATCTTGCACAGAATTTAATTCGTTCAGCTGCTTAGTTACTTGCGATAAAATTTTAGCGTTTTTAATAAAAGTGAAGTTGTGAACTAAGTTAAATTCAAATGGAAGAGACAAAATAGGAGTAAGGACTTTAAGTTGAGAGAGGCCAAATTCTCGCAGATCAAAAATCTGTCCCCACTTTCTCCCCTGGTTATTTCTTATCTCGATTAGATTAGTGCCGAAATGTAGCCAAGAATCTGGGAGCGCTTTATAAGCATCCGTAGAAGAAATAGGAACTTTTGCATCAGAAATATTAATCAAAGAAGAAAATAACTCGTATAGCTCGCTAAATACTACACCTTTTTCGTTTTCATAGACTCTTAAAACTTCGGGTGTAAAGTCAGATAAAGAATTTTGTAGTACTTGAATTTGTTCTTTGGCTTTTTTAAGTCCGAGTTTAAAATTGTTTTCTTCGATCAAACAAATAAGATAAAAGTCGTTTGAGAAGCAATCGTTTTCGTTAAGACGATTAATATATTCAGAGGCAAAGTGCTGTGTAAATTCATTATTAAAGCCATCAGGTGCTTTAAAATGACTTTTACGGCGGCGTACTATTGCAGAGAGTCTGCATTTATCAGCAAAGTTTTTGCCGAATGTCATCAAAGTATTATTATAAACTTTATATTTGTTATATAAAATATTTGTATCAACTCCTTCAAAATTGAACCCTACGAGTTTAAACGCAAAAGCAAAAAATCCTTCATCATAATAGAGAATATTGTCCGTTACATGCTGTCTTAACTTCGGAAGAAAATCAGAAGAAACGGGGATCTTTTGACTGAGATTCTTGAAAAAGTCACTTTTGAATGACATTAGTTTCTCCAGTTTCCCCGTAACACACAGGGGAAAATACTAAATGCTTGAATATACGATCTTTCTTCGAGAGTTTAACTTTTCTCATAGAGTGATTTAGATCTAAGTTAAAGCGATGTAGAAAAAAGAACTTAAAGCTATACTTAAGCACATTTAAAGCATTTTCATCGTTTTCACAAGTGAATTTAAGCGCAATAAAGATCGGTAAAATGGCGCCCATTGTAAGAAAGCTTTTAAGACCGTAGATAAAAGATAGAAATAAAGACATCATTGTGATAATGACAAAACAGATGCCTAGGGGCCGTATGGGTGCTCCAAAGAACATAGCAGGTCTGTCTAGACCATTAAATGTAACTTCATCTATATTAGACATTTTTAACCCCCAAAGGATAGACTTTGTCCTCTAGTGAAGATCCATGTTGCCAGTGATACTCCGGCACCCGCTCCTAAGATCCACAAACAACTCTCGAAGATGTCGCCCCAGGTTTTTCTGCCTAGAAAACCTTGAGCCAGCTGCCAGGTTAGGGCGATAGTAGCAACGATACCAATAACAGCGATAATGACAGTACGTACAGTAGTTAGCAAACTAGTTGTCGACTCTTCTAAGCCGCCGAGTCCGTCTCCGCGAGCGTTAATGAAAGTCGGGAACGTAGCTAGGAAACCTGTGTTAATAGCAGCAATAACTTTGTTTTTTAATTCCATATATTTATTACCTTTGTGTAAGTTAGAAGGCATATTCACCGTAATCATCCTTTTCATGAATACTGTCTTTTGTTACTAATTTCTTTTCATTTGTTGCTAATTCTTCTTCGTTCAATTTAACTTTTTCTACTAATTCAACAGTTCTGTAACTTTTTTGTTTTTTCAAAGAAGGTACTTTAATTGCAGAAGATTTTGCATAAATACGTTCTATATACGAAGTATTTCTAAAATCTTTTTTGAATCCGCGGTAAGGATTACCCGAATAGTAACAGCTTAGTGTTTTATCAATGTCACCTGTGCGAACATAACAATCTTGCAAGATTTTTTCTGCGATTTTTAGATTTAAACAGGGGTCTAGAAGACTTTCTGCAGAAACTTTAAATTTAGTAAAGTTTGTTTTGTTTATCTGAGCAAGACCAACGCTAAAATTTGCGTTAGCTGAGTTCAAATAATTAATAATTTTGAGTGCCTGGGCACTATTTTTTGGCTGCTTAGGCTGTCTAGCACCGTTAACTACTGCAATAGCGTTTTGATTTCCGGAACTTTCTACCGCAATAATCGCTGACATAGTATCAAACGCAACGTTCGGTGCACAAAGATGCAGCAAATCTTTAGCATAATTTTCGCTATTAATTTGTGTTATTAGAATCGGTAAAAAAAGATATTTATATCTCATAATTTTGTAGAAATTGTATGTAATATATGATATACTTAATTTAAAATAATGTCAACTAACTTTTTTAATATTTTGTGTTTGATATTTTATGAAGAAAAAAATCATTTTATCGTTACTTTTTTGCATGAGTATTCAGCAGAATTATGCAGCTCGTATCGTGTTCGATCCGCAGGCTTTTACGAAATTAATACAACAAGTGCAAGAGGCAAGAAGAATGGTTAAGTCCTTAGAAGAACAAGTAAAAGCTTTAAAAGGGAAACGAGAGGCTGGAGAATTTGTTAAAAAGCAAATAGGTAGTTTTATTCCGGAAGAATGGAGAGCTTTTATGCCCGCCGGTGATGAAAATTTATCTACAGCAGAAGTTATTAATAAAGACAAAACTGATTTCTTATTGAAAGAAGCGCGAGTAATTGCACATCAATTCAAAACAGAAGAAGATCGTCTTAAAACGATTAGAGCGTTGGCAGAAGAAGCAAGTAACACGCAAGATATTAAAGCCGCACAAGACTTACAAAATAAAATTCAAATAGAAAAAATGGTCTATCAAGAAAATATGCATCAATTTGAGGTAGCGAAGTCAACTATGGAAATGGAAGAAAAATTGTCAGAAAACAGAAAAGTTTTGAAAGTTAAATGCGGCTTTCAAGTTGCAGCGCATAGAGACTTTCCTGATAAATTTCAAGTTGACGCTGAGTGCGCGCATCTAAATGACTCTCCGGTGCAGCGTAATCGAGTAACAAGAGCTGCTAGAGGAGATGGGGACGGAAGTACTATACCTGACTTAAATCGATCGTCAATAAATAGTAAATGGAAGCAACTGGGTGACACATCTAAGAAATATGAAAGCGGGCGAGGGGGGCCTGGGACTATCAATGATAACGGATTTAAGCTAGATAAAGGAGGCATGTCGTACGGTTTGTATCAAATGAGTGAAAATGCAGGGACAATTCAACAATATCAGAAATATACTAAATATAGTGTACTAAAGGGGCTTAAACCGGGGACAACTGAATTCAATAAAGCATGGAAAGAAGTAGCTAAACGTGATCCCAGGGGCTTCGCTGAAGAACAACATGCTTTTATCAAGAAAAATTATTATGATCGTGAAAATGCACGTTTGAAAAAGTACAAAATGGACTTTAGCAGCAGAGGTCGGGGAGTCCAAGACATGATCTGGTCTACGTCTGTTCAGTATGGCAATAAGAAAATTATTGAAAATGCATTAAGCGGTAAGAATGTCAATGCAATGAGTGATGCACAGATTATTAATACTGTGCAAGACTATAAATTAGCGCACTATGAAGAACATTTTGCTAAATCATTCAAAAAGGGACTTAAAAAGAAAAGCATCGTTAATCGCATAAAGCAAGAGAGATTAGATTTATTACGAATAACCAAACCTTAAAGTATAAATAGAAATAGGAGATATAGATATGACTAAGAAATTATTTTTACTACTGACTTTAGCGTCTGTTACTTCCATCATTGAAGCTAAGCCTTATGCTATTACAGAAGAAGATAAAGCCTGTACTAATAAAGCCGAAAATTATAACGAATTAACTGACTGCTTTAATAACATTAGTAACAAGGCCCTCGACTATACAGAAGCTCAGCTAAAAGCACAGAATATGAGTTTATACAAAAAATATTATAAAGAAGCCGACAGAGAAAACAAAAAATGTATAAAGAAGTATTTAACTGACGATAGTCCCTTTTCTAAAGCAGAAAAAGCCCAATGCACGTTCGATAAAATGATTGATTTAAGTGTGAAATACGATAAAATACTAAATCGCAGATAATAATTCAAACCCCCGATGAAACGGGGGTTTTTTAAAAAAGAACTAGCAACTGAAATTTGAAAATCTTGTGTATTTACCCTCAAAAATTAGTTTGACAGTTCCTAAAGGGCCATTACGATGTTTACAGATAATAGCTTCTGCTGGGTCTTTTTGCATTTGTAAATCATTTGTTTTACGTGTATATACACTATCGCGATACATACAGATAACAAGATCAGCGTCTTGTTCGATCTCTCCTGAGTCTCTTAAATCTGACATGACAGGCCGTTTGTCGTTTCTCTCTTCAACGCGTCTTGAAAGCTGCGACAAAGCTATCACGGGTATATCAAGTTCTCGAGATAGCGCTTTCAAAGAACGAGAAATTTCTCCAAGCTCTCTCGTGCGATATTCTAACTTTTTCGTAGTCCCCGACATTAACTGTATGTAGTCTAAAATTATTAAACTCAAATCTGGACGTTGATGCTTTAAGCGTCTCGCTGCAATCTGTACGTCAAACGCAGTTAACAAATTTTTTTCACTGATGAAGACAGGCGCCGTTCTTAACTGATTAATAGCTTCGTTTACTCGAAAAAAGTTCTCATTAGACAGTTGACCGGTACTGATATTAGATAGAGGTACACTGCTGAGAGAACTTAACATTCGCGTAATTATTTCTTGCTCTGACATTTCTAATGAAAATATGCCGACCGCTTTTCTAGATTTAAGTACGCAATGTTGCGCGATATTGATTGCAAAGGCTGTCTTACCCATTGAGGGCCGACCTGCAATTATCACTAAGTTTCCTGGCTTAAGTCCTGATGTAATTGCATCAAGCTTGTCAAAACCGGTTTCTAAACCGTTGATTCTATTTTTATCTGGATTGCTACATAATCTATTAATCAAATGTTCTTGTTCATCTATATTGATCATTTTAAGTTCTACTTCTTTGCTGTGTGATTGTAATGCTGTAAAGAAAACTTTTTCGATTTCGTTTATCATTTCATCAGTAGTTAAATCCCCAGGGTTTAAAGCTACTTCTTCAATCTTGCAAGCTGCTACATATGTTTTTCGTTGAAGCGACTTTGCTCTGATTATATTAGCATAACTTTCAATGTTTTTTATGGAGGGAGTGCTTTCAATAAGCTCAATTAAATAATTTCTACCCCCAGCTTTATCTAACTGTTCTCTTTTCATTAATTGCTCTGCTACAGTCAGAAAATCTGCATGATCATTATTCTTGATTATTTTTAAAATCGATGCATAGATAATCTTATGATTAGCTTTATAAAAATCTTCTTCGGAAATTATAGAATAAATCTTGAACAAAGATTCGTTATCAGAAAGAATTGCTCCTAGGATTGCTTGTTCCGCTTCCAGATTATAGGGAATTGTTAAATTAGATCTAGTATTTAACTCATTAACCCTTTCGATCTCTTCAAAATTTTTTAAATATGTGTTACTATCTTTCATATTAGTCTCCTGGACGTCTTTAAAGGTGATTAATAGGACTCGAAGTGCACTAATCACTTCGAGTCCACAGATTCTTATTTATGTCTTTTTATTATTGCTACAAAAACTAGAGTATAAAAACTCGCCGAAAATGCCAGATGGGCTTTTATTTTCACTAACGTACTTTGATAGCAGATCTGCTTTCAAAAATTCAGAAAACTTTTCTTTTATATACTCTAAAGGAAAATTTATCAGGTATGAAACTAAGGCATCATTACTAAGAATGCCCTTATTTTTTAAAAGAGTGTAAGTTTTATCGCCGTGCTTTTTTTTAACATAGTTTTGCAGATCAAGAACTTTCTCTATTTCATTGTCAGGTGTATTAGATTTTTCTTCGTCGTTTTCATCTTTTTTCGTATTTTCTTTTTCTGAACTTCTTATGGAAAAAGGAACAAAAGAATAACTTGTATCTTTTTTTTGCTCACGTAGCGTAAACCATATTTTATCTTTTTCTTTATCATAGTTAATAAGAAAGCCGGGTAAAGGTTGTTTTTCTTGTATTTTTTTTACTTTAAATCTAAACAACTCAAGCGTGCTAAATGAACCGACCTTTTTAGAGAAGTAATCTAATGTGAATTCAGTATTTAGTAAATCGCGGCGGCAGTGAATTTTAGCGAGTTGATAAATTCTCTTTTCTAGTGGTTTCAACTCTAAATATCTAGAATCGATGGTTGCAACCTTTTTATTAATTACATAGCAGTAAAGCCATTCTGGTAGTACCACTTCTATTTTAATAATTTTTCCTGATTTTTTATCTTTAACATACCCGTAGCTATCTATAAGGCCCAGTCCAGCACCTACTTCCCAAGTTTCTACGGTTTTATTAGTTTCTAGTACTGTTTCTTTTAATCTCCTCAAGCTGTTGATTATTTGCTTATAATTGGTGCCTGTTGGTTTACGTTTAGTCTCTTTAAGATAGTCATAACTAGTGAATGTGATGCGTCTAGTTAATGTTTTCTCTTCATAGATTAATTGCATCATTTTCGTTATACAGTATAACCACAAGTCCGCGTCTTGCATTGTCGCGCGGCCGATTTTTGTAGAATGTATCGTAATTGTTGTCCCACTTCTACTAGTAAACTGATAATTAAGTGCTCTTTTATCTAGTTTTAGAGAGAATATAGGAAATTCTAGTGCAAATAAATCAAACTGATAATTTTTATAAATAATAACGTTGCTAATATCAGTAGGCGATATTTTTACTATTTCTTGCTTCTTTTTGTCTCTTTTATCTTCAGAGCTATTTGTAGCGATAACTTCAGTAATAACTTGATTACGTTCTTGATAGTATTTTTTAGCTTGTCTTTCGTAAACTTCAATTAAAAGCTTTGCATCTTTGATTTCTAAATTAGATGAATGAAGGAACTTTCTGAATTGCTCTTCAAAAATAGTCTTTTTTTCGGGAACATCAAGTAAATAACTAATAAAATCACTGCTTGGGTAAAGATGATTTTTCATTAGCCCGAATAACACATCTTCGCTTAACATCAATTTCTCTAGGTTATAATCTTTTATAGCCAATCTCCTTCTCTGCTAAGGGGTGAGGCAAGAGTCCAGAAAGTATTGGTAGTACTTTTTGGACTCGCGCGAATTATTAAATTTTCAATTTCCTTTTAAATCATATAGTTAAATACTAGAAATAAACTATCGTCATACTGGAAATATTTTTAGCTAAGTTTCTAATTTTCATAGTTAAAATTCATCTAAAGTTTTTATAGTCTACAGTTATTTTAGAAATATATCAACAAAGACTATCGTCATACTGGAAATAAACTATCGTCATACTGGAAATAACTATCGTCATACTGGAAATAACTATCGTCATACTGGAAATAAACTATCGTCATACTGGAAATAAACTATCGTCATACTGGAAATATTCAAAATTTATAACCATTTGATTTTAAATAAAAAAACACAATTTTTTCAAAAATACATAATTAATATAACTATAATAAGAGCATGCTCACTACGTTCGCAGAGGAATTCGGCCTACGGCCTCATAACTATTTTGATTAAAAGGAGTTCGCTACGCGAAC
>OJLG01000111.1_pt1 | contig 9634 bp, 7 predicted proteins | sample 1596901 | NCBI WGS metagenome assembly OJLG01 (sample SAMEA3904719, study PRJEB24821) | metagenome | biome: Builtin; feature: hospital; material: surface | place: USA | collected 2013-10-16
CTAAAGAATATTTAAAAAAATTTGGAGTTAAGGTTCTGTTGTCTTTTTACAACATTTTAATTTTTGAATACAATATGTTTTTAATCAATGAGTTAATTTTTTTATTCCTATTGAGATGCCCTATACAGGCTAGGGGAGAAAAGAGTTGGCCCAAACAAAAAAAGAGGTATTTTTAAGGGATTATGGTATGATCACAATCAGGCTGATTGTGTGAGGAGGCCACCTTACAGGCCTAAATTTAAGGAGAAACAGAGCTGACGGGCTGGACTGCCGTTGAGATTAGCCGCGCGAAGCTTTTGTTGTGTGATCACAGATACTGTTGCTAATAAGACACAAAATTTGGCCAACCCGCATGATAAAAGCGATAACTCGTAAGAGATGCGGGCTAATTGTGGTAAAGTCGGTGATCGTATTAAACAGATACAGGAAGCTGTCGTTCTTCGCATGTTAGTTTTAGTTGTTTTTATGAGGGATGCAGCGATTGATAACTGATATGGAGTTATGATATGAAAAAAACGTTACTTGCTTTAGCGCTTTCTACATTGCCTTTAGCAGCAGCTGCTGAAGTTACTTTGTATGGCGATATCAAAGGCGGGTTGGAATACACGAAAGTTGACCACTTCGACAACAGCGTTACTGATGTAAATGACTGGGGCTCTTACATTGGCTTCAGAGGAGAAGAAGAACTCTCCGGCGGTTTAAAAGCTATCTGGCAAATAGAACAAAAAATTTCTTTGGACCACAATTCTCCAAAAAACAGCCGTTGGGCTGATCGTGAAAGCTTTATTGGTCTTTCTGGCGCCTTCGGTACTTTGCGTGCTGGTTACTTAGAAGATACATTCAAATCAGACTTAGAAGCTCTGGATCCATGGCAAGGAAACGGTATCCGCACTTTGGCTAATTATACTCGTTTCGGTGGCCGTTATACTGGCGTGCGTTATGATTCTCCTAATTGGTCTGGTTTTTCTTTTAATGTGTTGTATTCTCCAGAAGATAATCTACGCTATAACCAAGCGCGTCATAAGTCACCAAATATGATTGAAACATCTTTAGCCGAAAATAATGACGGTTTGGTTCAATTATCAGATGTTATTAATAACTCGACATCCTACAAGGATATTTTATCTGTTGGTTTAGGTTACGAGAACTCAGGCTGGTTCGTTAAATATGGCTACAAAAACTTCAAGAATAATCTTGATTTCTCTAAGATCTCAGCTAGCAGCGATGGTGAAGAGAGAGATCATCGTTTAAATGGTGAAGTTCATGGTTTGAATTTTGGCTATGATGACGGCACTTTATTTGCTGGCTTGGCTTATAGACATGCTATTAATATGCAAAGTTCCTTCTATGTTGTTGGTACGCCTGACAATATGGTACCAGTTGGAGTGGGTAAAGAGGACAATGATGTGGCTTTAACCTTTGCTTATACTTCTGGTAATATGATCCCTCGTATCTCATTTGCCTATGGTGAGTCCAAAGATCGTAATATCGATCATCCTACTAAGAACAAGTATTCTCAAATCATCGCGGGTGTGGATTACAACTTAAGTAAACGTACTGCTGTTTTGGCGAGTCTTGGCTACTGGACTGATCGTCCAAGAAGCTGGGTAGAAGTTAGGGATCAAGTAACAGATGTTGCTCGCAAAAAAGAAGATAAGAAATATAAACGCGATCAACGCCGTACTGAGGACTACTCAGTTGGTTTAGGCCTTCGTCATAAGTTCTAAGTAGCTTGATATTAAGCGCCTTAGAGCGTTGATTTATTAAAAAAGAGAGTTGATTTCCTCAACTCTCTTTTTTTATTGAAAAACAGTTAATTAAGGGTAAAGTTTCTACAAATAGTAGTGATCATTTATGGGTTATGTTATTGTTAATATAGTGACAGTTGATGTCAAGCAAGATTATTAGTAGAGAGATAAAAATGAGTATAGGATTATTGAATATTTTAAGAAAAAATAAATATATTACTGATGAACAATATAACTTAGTCTTTAATGCTTATCGATCTGAACATGATATTGATGATAATGATCCTGAAGGGACTCCGCCTTACCTATTTCAATGTCAAGTGTTGTCACCGCAACAGTTGGCTCAGGCTTTATCAGAGATTTACGGTTATCCATTTTTTGATTTAACAAGCTACGACACTCATTGTTATGTTTATGGTTTGGTGAAAGAAGAATTACTATACGATTATCGAGTGCTTCCTATATTTAAGCGAGATGACCGATTATTTTTAGCAATTTCTAATCCAACTCTAGAACCGGAGTATCGAAAATTATTTTTTAATTTGGGACTGGAAATTGAATATATCCTAGTAGCAGATAATGTGTTGGGAGATATTTTTGATGTAGTCAGACGCGAATCTACATCGATCATTGAAGAATTAAATAAGGACGAAATCTTTAACCCAGTGGTTATGGTTAAAGATGACGGGACTAGTGAAGATGGTCCAATTGCTAAATTCCTGGATCGCATTATCAAAGATGCTGTTAATTCTGGAGCTTCTGATATCCATTTTGAATTTTATGAGTTTTATGCGCGTATTCGTTACCGAATGGATGGTGTATTAAAAGAAGTGGTTCAATTACCCCTAGTGGCTAAAGACAAATTTGCTTCTCGTATTAAAGTGATGTCTCAACTAGATATTTCAGAAAAACGCATCCCGCAAGATGGCAGCATGCAGATTAAAGTTAATCGTAAAAGAAAAATTGACTTTCGGGTGAGTACCTTACCCACTTTGTTTGGGGAAAAGATTGTTATCCGTATTTTGGGGAGCTCGGGAAATAATTTTTTACAGTTAAAAGATATTGGTATGAATTCCAAGGAGCAAGATACCTTATTAGAAACTATTCACCGTCCTTATGGAATGATTCTGGTGACCGGGCCAACTGGATCGGGCAAAACTGTTACCTTGTATAATTGCCTAAATATATTGAATAAACCTGAAATCAATATTTCTACAGTAGAGGATCCAGTGGAGATTATTTTACCTGGAGCCAATCAAGTTAGCGTTAGTGAAAAGAGAGGCTTAACTTTTGCTACAGCATTACGATCTTTTTTGAGGCAAGATCCTGATGTAATTATGCTAGGGGAGATTCGAGATTTAGAAACAGCAGATATTGCATTAAAAGCTTCTCAGACAGGACATTTGGTATTTTCCACTTTGCATACCAACAGTGCGGTGGCAACGGTGACGCGTTTACAGAATATGGGTGTGGAAACCTTTAATATTGTGAGTTCAATACTTTTGATTATTGCTCAGCGCTTGGTAAGACAACTATGCCCTAACTGCAAGAAGCCGGTTAAGCGCATGCCAGAAGAAATGCTCTATCAACTGCAATTTACCCCAGAAGATTTGCAAGGGAATTGGCGTATTTATAATCCAGTTGGTTGTAAAGTATGCAAAGGTACTGGTTATCGTGGTCGAATTGGTATTTTCGAAATGCTGCCAATGACAGAAATGATGCAAAAAGCTATTATTGATGGTAAAGATGAGAACGATCTCTCAAAGCTAGCTATTTTTGAAGGTATGGAGACATTGCGCAGATCTGGCTTGGAGAAAATTAAACTCGGTATTACCTCAATAGAGGAAGTGGCATCTATTACTAACTGATTTCAATAAGGTTTATGATTATGGCGAGAAGACCTTTACGTAGGTTAAATAAGGGAACGAGATTAAAAACCTTTGAATTTGAAGGTTTTGATGAAACTAATAAGGAAGAGACGCAGGGACGTGTTAGAGCTGTCAACGATAAAGAAGCGCGTCGGCAGCTGGTATATAAAAATATCCGTATCAAAAAAATCAAACCTGTACGTAAGTTTGAGAAGCGTATTAAGGGCACTGATATTACCATTTTTACACGACAACTGTCTTCTATGATGAAAGCTGGAGTCCCTTTGACGCAATCCTTGAATGTGATCGCACGAGGATTTTCCAATCAAAGTATGGCAGCTATGGTTTTGGATATAAAAAAAGAAATTGAACAAGGAAATTCATTAACCCATGCCTTAGAGAAATATCCTAAATACTTTGATGGTCTTTATATTGGGTTAGTGAAGGCAGGTGAAACAGGGGGGTTGTTAGATACAGCGTTAAATCGTGTGGCAACACAAAGGGAAAAATCTGATAAGCTAATTAGAAGCGTGCGTAAGGCTTTGATATATCCTATTTTTGTGATTAGTGTTGGTGTTGCGGTCATGGTATTCATGTTAGTATGGGTTTTACCTTTATTTAAAAAAGTATATGAAGACATGAGTGCAGAACTTCCTGCTATTACTAGGTGGTTTATCTCTTTTTCTGATTTTCTAATCAAGTGGGGGCCTGCCATTGTTTTATCCATGATCGTTATTATCATGGTGTTTATTTATTATTATCGCTCTCGTATCCCATTTAGAAAAAAAGTGACAGCTTTTTTAATGCAGCTACCTATTTTTGGATTTATTATGCAACGTTCAGAAAGTTCACGTTGGGCAAGAACGTTTGCCAGTTTGTATGCTGCTGGAGTGCCAATGACGGATATCTTAAAGCTAATCGTTAATAGCACTAAAAATATTTTATTTAAACAGGCAACCCAAGAAATTCACCTTCAAGTAGAGCAAGGTGAAAGTTTGATCAGTAGTATTATCAGTCATGAAAAACTTTTTCCTCCATTGTTTGTGCAACTAGCAGAAGTTGGGGAAGAGGCTGGTACTTTAGAAGAGATGATGAATAAGGTCTCGGACTATTTTGATGAAGAAGTCGATCTACGGGTATCAACGTTGGAGTCAATGATGGAATCAATCATTATTTCAGTGCTAGCGATATTCGTTGGCACATTAGCGCTGGCCATCTATCTACCAATCTTTAACTTCGGTACCTTAGTCTAATAATTCTAATCTTGGTTTTTACGCAATACAGCTTTAATATTTTAGGGTTTAATATTTTAGGGAAAAAAACATGATAACAAATGAAGTCATCATTAGGATTGTGGCTTTTTTTATCTTAGGTTTGCTCACAGGTAGCTTTTTAAATGTGATTATTTATCGTTTGCCAATGATGCTACAGGCTTGTTGGCGGATAGAAGCAAGGGAACTATTGGGCCAACAACCTGATGAAAAAGATCAGGAGCTGGGGCGATTTAATTTAGCTTTTCCTCCATCGCACTGTACTTCTTGTCATGAGAAACTTAAGTTTTATGAAAAAATTCCTTTACTAAGCTATATCTTGCAGAAGGGACGCTGCCGTCACTGTCAAGATAAGATCAGCTTTCGCTATCCCTTGGTCGAGTCTTTTACTGGCTTTGTATTTGCTTTAATGTATTACCGTTTGGGCTGGGGACTCCCTTTACTTGGAGGGATCTTCTTTGCATCAATACTGATTGTGATTGCTTTAGTAGATTTACGTACCACTTTGATCCCCGATGTACTATCAATTTCCTTACTTTGGTTGGGCTTGCTATTTAATGCTTTTGCTATTTATAAGGTGCCATTAAAATCATCGGTCCTGGGGGCAGCGAGTGCTTATCTGTTTTTTTGGCTATTATTTTATTTGGTAAAGTGGTTATTTAAAAAAGAAGCCATAGGTTTTGGAGATTTAAAATTATTTGCTGCTCTTGGGGCTTGGCTTGGTATTTTATCACTACCCACTTTAGTTTTATTATCTTCACTATGCGGCTTAGTTCTTGCTCTTTTAATGAAACCAGGTTTGTCTAAACCATTGCCTTTTGGTCCAGCGATTGTTCTTGCCGGTCTCGTTATGTTTATTTTTGGACCAGAAATAATGCTTCTTTTGCAAGGTTTATATGTTTAGAAAGTCCATACCCTGGGTGCTCTTAACCGGAGGCATAGGCAGTGGCAAAACAACCATTAGTCGTTTTTTTGTGCAACAAAATGTGCCGGTTATTGATACAGATGTGATTGCTCGAGAACTTACTTGTTCATCTGGGGCGGCAATTGAAGAGATTAAAGCCTGCTTTGGTCAAGAAGCAATCAATGATCATGGTCTTTTAAATCGCACTTGGATGCGCCGTAAAATATTTAACGATAAACGCGCAAAAAAATGGTTAGAGTTTATTTTACATCCCAAAATTTTTAGTCAAGTGCTGTCTTTACAGAAACAAGCCCAAGGTGTTTACGGCATCCTTGTGGTGCCAGTTTTTTCTGCTGAGAGTATTTATAATGCTATTTTAAATCGAGTACTATATGTAGATGTTGATCCGGCTTGGCAAATTGCTCAAGTATGTCAACGAGATGGTTTGTCTGAAGCACAGGTGCGCAACATCATGAATCAGCAACTGTCTCGAGAACAGGGATTAAAACTAGCAGACGATGTAGTGCGTAATAACAGTAATTTGAGTGAATTGCAAGCACAAGTTCTTTCTCAACATCATAGCTATTTAAACCTGTTTGGCCGTTCTTCTGTTTGAACCCTTAACTATATCAAAAAGATAAAAACGACATTCCAATTTGCCGTTATATAGGGGGATTTTTCTTTTGGGCGTTAATCGCAGAATTTTCGGGAAATTAAAGTCTGAGGTGATGAATCCTACTTGCCAGCCAGAAAAATGCTTTTTTAATACTTCTGACCAATGAGGATATTGATGGCGAATTTGGGCGAGTTGATTCATACGCTCTCCATAAGGAGGATTGCAGATTAACTGACCTTTGTTTTCTTTAGGATAAAGATCGGTAAATGATAATTGTGCAAAGCTAATAAAATCGAGCACACCTGCTTTTTTAGCATTGGCTTGCGCCGTTTTGATGGCATGGGGGTGTTGATCGTAGGCATATATAGGTTTAGATGGAGGAATGATTGAATTTTGTGCCTCTTTTTTAAGCGATTGCCAATGATCAGAATCAAAATTAAGAAAGTATTCAAAGGCAAATTGACGATGTAAACCAGGAGGTGTTTGACTAGCTAGCATTGCGGCTTCAATAGCGATGGTGCCACTGCCACACATTGGATCGATGAAAGCTTCATTGCCAACATAACCAGCAAAAGTAAGTAAGCTTGCTGCAAGGTTTTCTCGCAAAGGAGCAAGCAGATGTTTTTCTCGCCAACCTCTTTTAAATAAAGCTTCACCACTGCTGTCAATATAAATATAAGCCTGGTTGTGGTTAAGATAAGCAAATAAACGGATATTAGTATCAATTTTATCGATACTAGGGCGCTTTCCTGTCTGTTTCCTAAAGATATCACATACCGCATCTTTAATTTTCAAAGCTAGGAAATCTAAGCGTCGGCTCCAAGGAGCAAATCCCTCCACATGTACTTTAAAACGGCTTTCACTTCTAAACCAGGTAGGCCAATCTATTTGACAAGCAAGGGTATAAATATCCTTTTCTGAGCTGACTTGACCGCTGGTCAGTAAAATAAGCACCCGTGAAGCAAGGCGTGAATGAAGGTTTAGGCGATAAACAGTTTCTAAAGTCCCATGTAAGGTGACGAAGCCTTGACGCCGTTCTGCTGGTTGATTACAGATGGTCTGCACTTCCCTTTGCAATTGTTCTTCCAAACCTCTAGGGCAGGTAATGGTTATTGTATACATAAAATAAAGTTAAAAAGATAATTATAATGCAAAGCTTTATAGACCCAAGATATATTGCATTGAAATAGGAGGTGACAATGGTAGAATCTATGTTTTTCCTAGAACAAGGGCAATATCAATCAAAATCATGCAGGCAGAAAAATATCAACCACGATTATTAGAAGAAAAATGGTATCACTATTGGCAAGAGCACGGGTATTTTCAACCGTCAATGCACCAGGATGAACAGGTGTTTTCTATTCAACTTCCGCCACCGAATGTTACTGGTGTTTTGCACATGGGGCATGCTTTTAACCAAACGATTATGGATACCACCATTCGCTATCATCGTATGAAAGGTGAGAAAGTGTGTTGGTTCCCCGGATTTGATCACTCAGGTATTGCCACTCAAATTGTAGTGGAGCGTGCTTTAGCAGCACGTGGTTTAGATAAACAACAATTAGGACGTGAAGCTTTTTTAAAAGAAGTATGGGACTGGAAAGCCTCTTCAGGTAGTACCATGCAAACTCAGATGAAAAAGATAGGTTGTTCTGTTGATTGGTCTCAAGCGTATTTTACTATGGATGAGAGCTATTCTAAGGCGGTGATTGAAGCATTTGTGCGCCTTTATGAAGAAAACTTAATTTATCGTGGTAAACGTTTAGTTAATTGGGATCCGGTATTGGGCACGGCTATTTCTGATTTAGAGGTGGAAAATGTTGAAGAACATGGCAATATGTGGTGGATTAAATATCCAGCAGTTGATGATACACAGTCTTATTTAACTATTGCCACTACACGACCAGAAACTTTATTAGGTGATGTGATGGTGGCAGTCCATCCACAAGATCCACGTTATCAACACTGGATTGGTAAAAAGGTACGCCTGCCACTAGTGCATCGTGAAATTGAAGTGGTGGCGGATGAGTATGTGGATCAAGAGTTTGGCACAGGTTGTGTCAAAGTAACACCAGCTCACGATTTTAACGATTATGATCTTGGTAAACGTCATCAATCGGTTTTGATTAAGATACTTGATTTACAAGGTAAAATATTAAAAAAAGCAGAAGTTTACGCCTATGGCTCTAACCTTTTGCAATCATCCTTTGATATCGCAGAGGAGTTTGTAGGACTAAGTCGTAAACAAGCCCGTATAAAAATAGTTGAGGCTTTAAAGGCGCAAAATTTATTAGTAAAAAAAGAAGCACATATTTTAATGACTCCACGCGGGGATCGTACCGGAACAGTTATTGAGCCAATGCTGACTGACCAGTGGTTTGTGTCTATGAATAAACAAGGAGAGAAAAGGCTGTCTTTAGGTGAGGCTGCAGCCAAAGCAGTAGATTTAGGTGCAGTAACGTTTATTCCTGAAAATTGGGTGAATACCTATCGGCAATGGATGAGTCAGCTAGAAGATTGGTGTATTTCCAGGCAGTTATGGTGGGGGCATCAAATCCCTGCTTGGTACGATGCACAAGGCAATATTTATGTTGCAAGAAATGAAAAAGAAGCGCGAGCAAAAGCTAATGGTCAAGCCATCGTCCGTGATGAAGATGTGCTAGATACTTGGTTTTCTTCTGCTTTGGTCCCGTTTGCCGCTTTAGGTTGGCCGCAAAAAACGCAAATGCTTGCTACATTTTTCCCTAGTAGTGTGTTAGTGACAGGCCATGAAATCATCTTTTTCTGGGTAGCGCGCATGATTATGATGAGTATGCATTTTCTGCAGCAGATTCCTTTTAAACAAGTTTATATCCATGGTATTGTCAGAGATCATGAGGGCAAAAAAATGTCCAAATCTGAGGGAAATGTGATCGATCCTGTGGATATTATTGAAGGTGTGGATTTACCCACGCTACTAAAAAAGCGAACCACTGGTCTACGTCAACCAGAAAAAGCTAGAATGATTGAACAGCAGACTCGCCAATTATTTCCCAAAGGCATTGAGGCTTATGGTGCTGATGCTTTGCGTTATACTATGGCAAGCTATGCCAGTTTAGGTCGATCAATTAATTTTGATTTAAAACGCTGTGAAGGTTACCGTAATTTTTGTAATAAAATTTGGAATGTAAGCCGCTTTGTCATGATGCATGCACCTGTCTCTTATACACATCTGACGCTGCCGACGA
>OJLG01000119.1_pt1 | contig 9373 bp, 10 predicted proteins | sample 1596901 | NCBI WGS metagenome assembly OJLG01 (sample SAMEA3904719, study PRJEB24821) | metagenome | biome: Builtin; feature: hospital; material: surface | place: USA | collected 2013-10-16
TTGCAAAAATGGCCAATTTTGGACTTATGGGTGGGGGTTGTTGAACTACAACCCGCGCTTCGTAGGCACGCACATCCAACATCGACGATGCCACCTGTGTCCTACCTTTGCCCGTACACTTCGCCATCTTGAAGGCTGGACGGCAGAAACGTCTCCATGAGCTGCCGTGGATGTAAATCATGCAGGATTGAGTGACTACATCAGGGACTCGGGACGCCCTTATGATGTATGCCTTGTACTTTTTTTCAATGCGATGGTCAAATTTCGCAACCTTGCCGAGCAACATAGGCGGCCCGTTCCTATACTCTTTAACAAGGACCACCCTGCCTCTTTGGACGCGTGCTCGTCTCCATGCCGCTGCGCTCGAGGACCCTGGCTAGATGATGTGCCCCAAGGCTGCTTCATTGTCTCGCACCAGGATCAGTCGCACCCTTCATTCCGATCACGATTTCACGCGCTCAGATAGAGGCTGATTGATGGCATCCTATGGCATATTCACGCTATCTCAAGAGAAACCGGTACAAACTGACAACTGATATATCTGCTCCGACATGGCAGGGAAGCGATTGGATTCCGCATGCATCGTCACACCTTTCGCTGCCATGAGCAGATATCATATGACATGACATGTACCAAAAACATGGTCGGCGTGAACATCTTGAGAAATGTACGTTTGTGGCATGATAATGCCGTGCTGCGGCTTCCTAATTCTGCCAACGACGTCACACGACAGCCCCTTTAGGGTCATAAATATGTTGGTTCCGTGTGGCATGGATTCTCTGTAAATGCACGTGCTCCATGCGTCGTATGAAAAAAGTGCCTTGAATGCAGACTCGCATACCCACCGAGCTTGGGTATAAATGGATGGGATGCTGAGCAGCCACGCGCCTACCAACGATGCGCTTCCTTGCTTTTCTGCTGTGCCTGATCCCTCTCGCTCTGTGTATCATTGAGCCCCGTGGTATTGATGGTCCTACCTCCCACGAGGCTCCTACGGACCTGCCTATCGACTGGCACATTCTGTCGCAGGCAGCGGGTATGGCCCACGAGCCCTACTGTCTGTTCGGCGACATTGGTGACCGTGTCGGCGATGCAGAAGTACTGTGGAGCAAGGGACATGGCGTCGTAATCCAGCGTGTCAAGATCTTCCATTCCAAGTCGTTGGGTGTGACGGTGAGCTTTGAAGGCACCACCGCCAGTCTGCTTTCCATCTTGCACGATGTGAATGCAGCTCTGATTGATCCTCCGAAGGAAGTGGCACCTGCGTACTGCGAAGGCGTTAAGCTGTTTGCTGGCTTCAGCAACGCCTACATGGAACTGAGGGATGAAGTCTACGAGCAGATCGTCAAGTTCCAGAAGCAGTTCAACGACAGGCGCGTAACGACCACGGGTCACTCGCTCGGTGCCGCCATGGCCGTGCTGACTGCCATGGACATGAACAAGCGCCTGGATGACGGCATCTACCGCTCCTTTGCCTTTGGTATGCCGCGCACCGGTAACGGCGCCTTTGCCAACGATGTGGACAAGAAGATCGGCGGTCGCTTCTTCTACATTGTCAACGGTCGCGACTGGGTGCCCCGTGTGCTCCCGCGTGAGCTGGGCTTCCAGCACCCATCGGGTCAGATCTGGATCAACCCACCCAGCACGACCCACTGGAAGTACTACCCTGGCCAGGAGAACCACTACGGTGCCAACTCGGAAGACCCTATCCTGACCTTTGACGACCACCACGGCATCTACTTCCACACCGGCCTTGGCCATGGCCCTGGCAAATGCCCCGCCTCTGTGGGAACGGCCTAATTGCGCATAGTCAAGCCTTTCTCAAAACGTGCCACCCCGCCTTGTGTGCGCGAGCCATGACAAGGCACATAGTTGCGGCACACATAATACATGCACTAAACAGCTGCACACCAAGATAATACGACCCGTCATGCATGTCCAGTAGTCGACCAGCCACCGGTGGGCCCACCAACATGCCAAGGCCACCGACAAAATACGACATACCGATGCGTGTCCCCACCTCCTTCGGGTCGGAAGTAATCTCGGCAACGACGGCTGGCGTAATAGCGACAACAGTGCCTGAAGTGATACCATAGAGCACAATGTATACAATAATACTAGCCGGAGAGTGTATGCCAATCCAGCCAAAGTTGAGCACGGCGCTGGCAAATATCATCGGGACATACATATTCAATGGACCAAAATAATCTGAAAGGAGTGCAGGGACAAGTCGCCCGATGATGCTTGTCGCCTTGAGAATCGGCACCATGTAGGGAGACAAGTCCTCAGACATGTGGCTCGGGCCACTGGCATACGACGTCACGTAGTAGTAAGGCACGTAAATGCCCATGAGGCAAAAAAACTCGCTCACCACGTACCATGCATAGGATGGCTCACGAAATGCATGAAGCAGTAACAATGGGCGGATCTCTTTTGTGCCAGATACGCGGCGTATCACCGCAAGCGATATGACAAAGGTGCCTAGAGCCAGGAATCCCATGACCCGAAATGCATAGCCGAATCCGATGTCCGGCTCTGTTTGGTTGAAGACAATAGGATAAATGATGCTTCCCAGACTGCTTCCCACCGACGAGATGCCGAGGGCAAGTCCCTTCCGTCGACGACAATGAGTGACACACACCATAACACTCGGAATGTACAGAAGACTGCTCCCGATCCCAATGCAGAATCCTTGTGCCAAGAGAACTTGGTAAAAGCGAGTACACAGACTCGTCATCATCATCCCAAAGGTAACGAGAAATGCCCCTATCCACACAAGGATCGTCATGAATCCCATGTCGTACAAGGGACCTACAAGCTGCGATAGGATAAGCGTCAGACATGCTTGGACTGATCCGATCCATGATATATCAAAGGACGACCGATGTGACAAGAAATGCGCCTTGTAATATGCCTGGAATGTACCAAAGCTGTTGACAATCCCCCTGGTGTGAATCAACCATTGCTTACCATGAGTTGAAGAACAGGAAGAACGAACCCACAACATAGAGCCAGGCAGTCCATGGAATTGGGCTATGCCATGGCTCCTGCTCGTGGAGAACCATGTTGCATAGTGTCTAGTCCTTGCACACTATGCGCCGTGCGTCCATGTCCTCTCGCTCACGTGGCGCCGTGTAGGCGAGAAATGACTCACGCGCGCGTGTCCCCTGAATACTGGCGAATCTGTCGAATCAACCCAGTCTTTCCTGGGATGCCGTTCTCGTCCATGGAAACATAATTCCTCGCCTCCTTGACGCGCGCCATTTTCCTCATGGGTAAAATGGTATAGATAGATTCTCGTCGCGCATGCCAAGTGTACCGACGGTCAACCATGTCACCTTCCAGTCATTCCCAGTAGGCGCGTCGCCGTGTGTATTATCTTGGTGTTATGCATTGTAGGATGCCTTTCCTCAGTATTCGTGCTTGAACTCACCCCGTTTGGCCTCCCTCTTCATGGTCAGTTCCATTGACAAGAAAGCGAGTGCCATGCCATGCACGCTTCACGTGTTCATCTCTGCGGTGCTTGGTTTGTATTGTTGGTCCCTGCTCGATCACTGATGCGACGTGAACGACGTATTATACTCCTCATACAATGTCACAAAACAATCCAAGTCGTCCAGCACGGTACTCATATGCGGCGGCTCGCACTGGCCACGTTGCGAAAAATGGGACGTACCTGCATATACAAATTGTTGAGGGATGGAGAAAAAAGAATTTTTGCGTGTCTTGGTGTTTGCTGCCATACGCTTCTCAAGAGGGCCAAGGGACCATGCGCTTCCCTAGAGATGTTTTGAGCGGATCCAGCATCGCATAATCCACGTATTCGTTCACGCACCATATTCCATCGATTACCACGCCTACATAACATCAGAGTTAGTGACCGAAGTCCACTATCACTTCTCAACGTGCCGGGACTATGATCACACTGCCAACGTGAACGCAAGAGCGCGCGTTCTACGATACCCTTTTGCAGTTGACCAACAAATTTACACATTCGTTATGCACCATACACAAGACAGTCCATGATCCATTGGGCACGTCGAAAAAAAAGAGCGCGACTCGCCCCGCATGACCATAAACGCCGGCCAAAGAAGCCATGCAGTTCGAGACAATCTGCACGGGGGAGATGACTCAAGCGTCAGGAATTCAGGCGACAAGAGCAGCCAGTACGCCTCGCACACGTAACAGGTACAATGAGAAAAATACAACTTTTGATCAAAAGCTACACGGTGACTCAAGCGCAATGGATCTTTGATCCATGTAAACTATGTGGCCTCGTTTAAAGGTGGGATACGTGACATATAAAACAGGGGATTTACGCATGGCCAGGCAACTGTGTGGGCAAGGCCTTGACGCTCCAAGCGGAGCTAGTAAGAGGAGGCATGTTGAATCTCACGCTTTTCTTGCCAGCGGGGCCCATACCGAACGAGGAGAAGCGTGACTGGGATAGGACATACCAACGCCACCAGGGCGTACAAGGTAAAAGTCCAGCCCGTTCCGATACCGTCGATGATATATTGCGTCACGGCGACTATCACCGCGCTTAGTATGCACCGAGAGATATTGACAGACGCAATGATTGAGGCACCGAGATCGGGGTATAAGTCAATCAGCAGCGCATTACTAAGGTCAGTATGCGATCACGTACATAGCAGTGAAATACATCATTGATGCCGTCATGGTAAAAAAGACAATAGTCAATGGAGCAGCAATGTGCACACGCTTATCCAGGCACCATACAAAGGCCATAACACCACAGCAAAAGATCACGTTGAAAATGGGACCCAATTTCAATCGAGCTTTGTACAGATTCAAGAGGAGACCATGCTTCCTTTTAGCGCGTTGGTATTCGGAATCAATTAAACGACCCGACAAGATACTGCCTAATGCAAAACCTGCCCCCAATGGCAGGTAGCACAACCCAATCACGATGGTATTGTAGTCATAGTTCGAAGCAAGAATGGGCGAGAAAAAGGAAGACGTGACAGAAAACAGGGCAAACGGAATAGCATAGGACGCCACCAGCAATGAAATATCCAGTTGGCCATAGACCAGCCAAGGCCTCTCGAATCCCATTTGACGGATGCTCAAAGTAGACACCGGATGCATGAGCGGCGGTGCTCGCTCGTTCGCACCTGGCTTGGGCGTCAATCGCATCGGCACCCACGGTTTCCATATACCACGAGGCTGCCGAGACCCATCACCCATCAACTTTCGGAGCGTCTCTGGCAGAAACAAAGCCAGCACCACATTCAACAGACCGCCAAATACTGCCAGAAAGAAGAAGGGGGCGTGCCAATCCCAGCGATGCGATACCAAACCACCCACCACAGGAGCCACGCACGGACCAAGCAGTACGCCTGACTGAAAATAGCTCATGTACCGCCCCCGCTCCTTTCTCCGAGCTATGTCGCCGATCAGACCTGCACCGATAGCCATAGCACTGCTGGAACCAAACGCCTGAACCATGCGCAGCACCAATAGGAGCCAAAAGGTGTTCGAGAAGGCCAGCCCAAGGTTGGCTCCGAGCAAGACCGTAAAGGTGCTGAGCAAGATAGGACGACGACCCAGCTGATCGGAGAGCGGACCCCAGAAAGAGGGCGAGAGCCCCTGAAACACCAAATACAGAGTCACGGAGAGCAGCGTATCCGCTCGAGAGATCTGCAATTTCTTGCTAATCTCGTCCAGTGCGGGCACGTAAATGGTGCTGGAAAAAGGACTCATGAATCCAGATACACTTGCCAACGCCACCACCATCGCCTTGGCCCAGGGGAGCAATGATGAATAGGCCTCCGTGTCCGGGTCAACGACTGGCATGCCGAGTGCAATATCCTGTCGCTCTTCATCCTGCGGTGGCTGTGTGTGAGGCTGCGTCGTTTCTCGGGAGCCCATGTCAATTCTACGACACTACAATAAGAGTCGCTATGGCCTATATCTGCGGGCACTCCCAAGTGGATCGCAGTCGAGCCTAGACACAACAAGAACGAAGTCAAGATGCAATTTGTATGACAATGTTTATCTACAATTTATTCACGTGATACACACTCGCGCCTGTGCTTCCAGGTGGGACCGTACCGCATCACCGCCCATGCCATGGGCATCGGAGCCAAGAGGGAGACGAGCCCAAAGATCGTCTGCGTCCATCCATAGCCAATGGCATCAATAATGTACTGGGAGGCAGCAACGAAGCCTGCGGCTGTGAGGCATCGGCCAATGTTCAAGGCTGCCGTGACAGAGGCTGCTCGTTGGGGATATATGTCGACCAGCACCGTGTTGATGCAATTAAAGTACATCACAGCGAACCAGCTGGCGAAAAATTGCATGATCAGCGGTGCGGCCAGGTAAATGGTATAATTCAGCAGCCACCCATTGACAATGAAAAAGACCGAGAACAGGATGTTGAAGTGGGGCATGTACTTCATTCGAACGTGATGAAGGTTCAATTGGTCGCCATGCACGCCCATGGCCCTCGCGTATTCGCGATCCAAGAGATGGCCCACGGCGATGCTTCCCGCAGCACTGCCGCACCCAATGCCCAAGAAGCAAAGACCCATCTGCCATGAATTCAATTCGTAATTATCATACAGCACGGGCGACAGGCACGAGCTCATCAATGTGAAGCTTCCGAAGGGAATGGCGTAGGTGGCGATCATCAAGGCCACGTCTGGCTGGCCATACATCCGCCACGGTTTGTCGAAACCCATCGTCTTGATGTGAAGCTTGGGTGGCATCCTCATGGGCTTGGGTTTCGTCCCGTAGGTCCTTTTTGTCCACAGAGGAACGATCGTTCGCCACACTCCCACGGGCTGCAGGGACCCATTGCCGACCAAGGCACGAAGAGACTCAGGCAGAAAGAAGATCAAAAAGATCATGTACACACCTCCAAACGCACTGAGGAAGAAAAAGACACCGTGCCAATTCCACGCCTGCGCCATGAAACCGCCCACGATCGGACCAATCGATGGGCCGAGCAAGGTGCCAAACTGAAAGTAGCCCATATACGAGCCGCGCTCTTTTTGCTGCGACACATCGCTAATGCATCCGGCGCCAATCGCGATGGCGCTGCTGGCGCCACACGCCTGGAGCATGCGCAAAACCAGCAGGAGCCAGTACACATTCGTAAAGGACAGACCCAGGTTAGCCGCCAGAAAGACCAGGAACGTGCATACGAGGATAGGCCGACGGCCATAGGTATCTGAGAGAGGAGCCCATACGGAGGGCGAAAGGCCCTGGAAAATCAGGTATGTCGTCAAAGAGAGCAGTGCCTGCGCCGATGAGATATGCAGGTGCCGTGAGATATCTGGCACAGCAGGCATGTAAATATTGATGGCAAACGGACTCATGAAGCCCGAGGCGGACGCCACCGTGACGATGAATACCTTGAGAGGCCGCGGAAAGGCCGAGTACGGCTCATCCGCCGCTACTGTCTCGGCCTCTTTGCCCTTCTCTTGTACGGCAGGCGTCTCAGCCTCGTGTGATGTCTTTGATTCTATGTCCAGGGACGATGCATGTTCCGATGAGGACATGAAAAAAAAATTGGTGTGAAAATCTGTACGCCATATCCTACGTGACACACGTGGCTGAAACCTCTAGAGTTTGGCGTAGTCGTACGGGCCACCCTTTTCGTAGGCACGAAGGTAGGCGGGTCGCTTGTGCACCATGTCCACCCAGTTCTTGATGGGCTCAGGCACTCGGCTCGCGCCCAAGCGACCAGACGTGATGGCCTCCATTGGGAAGAGCATCTGGTAGTCCGCCGCTGTGGGGTTACCGTCCTTGTCGCCACCGGCGAACCACGCGCGGCCATCGCTCTTTTCTTGCGTGAGCGCATCAGCGGACAGCTTGATCATGGCATCCAAGTCGCGGTCGATCAGAAGACGGCGGACCTGGTTTCCGACCATGTTCAGGATAGGGCGGATAAAGAACGGAACCTGGGTGGGGAGCAGCATGAAAATCAGGAGGAGCACGAGGTTGGGCATCAGGCTAGCCTCGCTAAACTGCGTCCAGAAGTCATTGTCGTCTTCGCGCTCCTTCGTAGGCACGCCGCGGCCGTTGCCGTAGTACTTGATGAGGTAGTTGATGATGGCGCCACTTTCCGCCACCACCTTGTTGCCCCGGTCCGTGTCGGTGATGACGGGGCTCTTGCCGAGGGGATGCACGTCCCTCAGCTCCTTAGGCGCTCGGTGATCTGCGCCTCGCTGGTAGAACTTGATCTCATACGGGATCTCGAGCTCCTCGAGCACCCAGAGAATCCGCTGCGACCGCGAGTTGTTGAGGTGGTGTACAATAATCATGGTGGGAGTGCACGGACGAACTCCACGGACATCGGCTTTCTATGTGACACGCACTATGGGAGCTCGTAGCTCGTTGGGCAGCCCAGGCCCCACCGGCCAATCGTTTCCATCGCACGCGAGTCGCCGCGCGCGATATCGTCCTCCTTCAAGAGACGGGCGAGCATGTGCCAGGGGTTCTTGCCACCGCCGTATCGGAGCACTTGGTTCTTGAACTCTTCGCCCGCTTCACGCGACAGGGGCTGTTTGGCAAACACCTTATCCCACACTCGCGCGGCAATCGCACGATCAAAGAGGTAGCTGTAGTACGTCGCGCCGTACCCAAACAAGTGCCCAAACTGGCCCTGCCATGTCGCATTCGGCACCGGCGGGAAAAGCCCCATCTCCGCCTGCAGTGCCTCGAGCTCCTTGGACGTCGAGAAGGTCGGCGCACCGGCGCGACTCGAGTGGTACCGCTGATCCAGCGACGCTAGCAGAATCTGCTGGTGCGCATCCAGCGCATCCAGCCTCTTTTGCGTGTCCAGGTGTTGCTGCAACTGGTGGTATGGCAGCGGCGAGCCGGTGCGGTGGTGGTGCGCTGTGAGCTGGACCACCTGAGGATGGACCAAAAAGTGCTCCATGAGAATCGAAGGCAGCTCGACAAAGTCTGTCGCGCATCGTGTGCCTGACACATTGTGGAACTCGGTGCGTCCGATCATGGAGTGGATCGCATGTCCCATCTCGTGGAAGAGCGTCTCGACGTCGTGCCAGCGGAGCAGACTCGCCCCGCCATGGCCCATGCTGGGAAAGTCCGTCATGAGGACGACCACCGGCAGCTGAAAGCGACCGGGCCGTCCGCGACTCGGAGCGCCCACGACCCCCAGCAAATGCTCGGTGGATGTGTCGGCCGGCAGCTCAGGACTCGCGCCGAGCTCTACATCCAGGTGCGCGTCATCCTGGTCGATGCGCCGCGAGCACCGCACGGTGTAATGCGCGGCACTGGGCGGCTTTCCCTCGCGCGAGTACAAGTCACAGTAAATCGTGCCAATCACGCCGCTACTGTCTCGGCCTCTTTGCCCTTCTCTTGTACGGCAGGCGTCTCAGCC
>OJLG01000123.1_pt1 | contig 9016 bp, 8 predicted proteins | sample 1596901 | NCBI WGS metagenome assembly OJLG01 (sample SAMEA3904719, study PRJEB24821) | metagenome | biome: Builtin; feature: hospital; material: surface | place: USA | collected 2013-10-16
GTGCCGCCATGACACTGTAGCTCTAATACATTTTCTCCGGTAAAACTATGTGGCGCTTTAAAAAAAAGTGCTAACCCTTGGTCAATCACTTCTTTTTCTTTATCATAAAAAGAAGTGAAGGTAGCGTAGCGCGCAATTAAATTTTGTTTGCCGCAGAGCTGTTGTATAAAAGGCGTTATGTTTTTACCAGAAATACGAATGACGCCAATGCCAGCGTTGCCAGGAGCAGTGGCAATGGCAGCAATCGTGTCGTGCTGTGATAAATAAATCATGATTGAACCAATGCCTTTGCTTTTAAGCCTTCTAAAAGGAGATCGTGAATATTTTGACTTTCACTATTACTCATTACCACGATTACATCTTTTGCTTTTGCTTCTTGCAGGACTTTGTGTGTTAATTGCTCAATTCCATTAACAATGATGGTTTGCTTAGAAAGAGTAGAAAAAGTAGTTTTGACATCCCACGGAGTTTTTTGTGCATCAATAAAAATTAAATCGGCATCTTGTAATGCTAAAACTAGAGTGTGTTTCATTACTCCCAATTTCATGGTATTGGACCTGGGTTCTATAATTACCAATAGCCGGCCCTGATCTTTTTGTTTAGATTTTAATGCTTTTATAGTCTGAGAAATAGCTGTTGGATGATGGGCAAAATCATCGTACAAGGTAACACCAGCTACTTCTCCTTTATATTGTAAGCGCCTTTTCACATTACGAAAGCGATGCAAAGCGTTAATGCTGATTTGTTCTTCAATACCAATTTGTTTGGCTGCTGCGATAGCAGCTAAAGCATTTAACTGATTGTATTGTGCAAGTAAATCCCATTGCACTTCTCCCAATAGCTGTTGTTGCCAATAAACAGGGAAGTGATTGTCTGTGATAGAGCAATTAGTGTGATAGCCGTTTATGTCAGCAAAAGAAAGAGCGAAAGTCGATGGACCTATTTCTAATATTTCTTTAATACCATTTTGTGTTGCATTATCAATAACCTTACCATAACCGCATATAGTGCGGATGAGGGGATGAAATTGCTTTTGAATTGTAGCAAGATCTGAAAAAAATATCGGCATGGTCATATTCTAGATTGTTGATGATAAGGATATCTCGATGATAATGTACAAACTTAGACCGTTTATCAAAAAAATCGGTGTCGTATTCATCGTCGTATTCATCTGCTTCAATGGCAAAATAATTATTAGGAGGGAAGGCGAGAAGAAACTTGAAAGTTTTCTAGAATTCCGCCGATTAAGAAACTAGATGAAAAGCCTGCATAATCAAGAATCCAAGTAAGCGCGCTGGTCATGGTTGTTTTTTCCATGCGTGCCTGTTACTGCTAAAACCCTGCGGTCTTTCAATATATGGTGATAAAGCCATTCTGGTCCAGAGATATAAGGAAAAGGAAGATGTCGATTAAAAATTGCTTCGATTACTGGCATACCTTAGTTTGGCTATATTGCTGATGATATATAGTTCAGGCTGTAAGCTTAATCGTTCTGCTAAGAAATTAGGAACTACTTTTGCACCAAGCTCTACCAATTGATCGCTCATCGGTGGGTAAATATGATGATTACAGCCGCTGACAGAGTAACCCAGTTTCTAGAGAAGAGCTAATCTTGCTAATCCCTCCATGAAGGTACCAGCAATACCTATGATATGAATGTGTTTCATGATTTGTTAATGTGAAAAGTAAATCTGTAGATTATCATTCCTGCAATGCCGTAGAACAAGCAATTTTTGAATGGGATCAAAAAGCCTGCTAATGGGCTCTTAGTTTTTATAGTCGCATTTTAGATGATTTTTTACCTAGTCAATAGACAGTAAAATAGGCTAGAATTTAAAATAGAGATTTTGTTGGAATAAAAACTCTAAAATAGACAGTGGTTTATTCAAAGAAACCCTCTAAGAGGGTAATTATATTGATTATATTATGAAACCTTTTTTAACCGTTGAGCTTAAGATAATTAGTGAACTAATTACTGAGGAATCGTTAAAATATGCAACTCCCGGAGCTGCAGGTCTGGATTTAAGAGCTGCTATAAAACAGGCGATTACTCTTGGCCCACAACAGACCCTTATGATCCCCACAGGTATTGCCATTTATCTTAAAAAGCGTGATGTAGCAGCTTTGGTCTTGCCTCGTTCGGGCTTAGGACACGAGCAAGGAATAGTTTTGGGTAATCTTATTGGTTTAATTGACGCTGATTACCAAGGGGAACTTAAAGTTTCATTATGGAATCGTTCGCATAGCCCTTATGAAGTTGAGCCTCTAGAACGTATTACTCAGTTGTTAATAATCCCCATTTTGCATGCTAATTTTCAAGTGGTTGACCGTTTTACCAGTCAAGAAGTGCGTCAGCAAGATGGTTTTGGTAGTACAGGACGCCGGTAAAATATGTATCACAAAGTAATGTTAGGTATGTCAGGGGGGGTTGATTCCTCAGTGGCAGCTTATTTGCTGAAAAAAGAAAGCTGTGAAATATCAGGGGTTTTCATGCAAAACTGGCATGATGATGCAGAAAACGCTTTTTGCACGAGTAAAGAGGATGCTCTTGATGCAATTGCAGTAGCAGACATGCTTGGTATCGATATTGATATCGTTAATTTTGAAAAAGAATACCAAGAAAAAGTTTTTCAATATTTTTTACAGGAATATGCAGTAGGTAGAACACCTAATCCAGATGTGTTGTGCAATTCAGAGATTAAATTCAAAGTGTTTCTAGATTACGCTTTAGCACAAGGTGCTGACTATATTGCAACTGGTCATTATGTACGAAAAAAGATACAGGAGGGAAAAACTTATTTACTTAAAGCAAAAGATTTACATAAAGACCAAAGCTATTTTCTTTATCGTATCAATGGCAAGCAGCTGCATCATTCTCTTTTTCCCCTGGGAGAGTTAACAAAAAAGGAAGTACGCTTTAAAGCCAATGAAATAAAATTACCAACTGCCAGCAAAAAAGACAGCACAGGTATTTGTTTTATTGGAGAACGTCCTTTTCGAGAGTTTTTATCACACTATCTTGTTTTATGTCCAGGGATAATGCGTTCGCCTGAGGGAAAAATTTTGGGAGAACACATGGGATTAGCTTTTTATACTATTGGTCAAAGACAAGGCCTAGGCATTGGTGGCAATGGAGCTCCTTGGTATGTGGCGGCAAAAGATATCTCAAATAATGAATTATTAGTAGTGCAAGGACATGATCATCCTCTACTTTTTTCAAAAGAACTAGTGATGAATGATTTAAGTTTTATTGATGGGCAGCGGCCTGCTGAAGGTGAGTATCAGGTTAAGATACGTTATCGTATGCCAGATATTCGAGCAGAATTAAATTATTTAGCAGATGATGAAGCAAAATTACGCTTTGGTGAACCTGTATGGGCAGTAACCCCTGGACAATCTGCGGTGATTTATAATGGAGATATTTGTTTGGGTGGAGGCATCATTAGCAAAGCAATAGCGAATTAGCATATTTGGAGTAAAGTCAGAAAGCGATTTTCCCTGAATCTTAAGTAAATTTTTGTGAATCTTTAGAATTATGTGGTGACAATGTTATGGATAAAATTTGGTTCAAGAACTATCCTAAGGGGGTAGCTCATGAGATTGATGCGGATCAACCGGGCACTGTTCCCGATGTATTTAATGAATCCGCTACTAAGTATAGTGATAAGCCAGCTTACACAAGTATTAAAACGACAATTACTTTTGGACAGGCAAAAAGACTGATGGATCAATTTAGTTCATTTTTGCAAAATAAATTACATTTAAAAAAAGGCGATTGCCTAGCCATTATGATGCCTAATGTGATGCAATATCCTGTTGTCATGTTTGGTGCTTTACAAGCAGGTTTGATAGTCACTAATGTTAACCCTCTTTATACCAGCTCTGAAGTAAAAAAACAGTTAGAAGATAGTGAAGCAAGTGTTTTAGTGATTTTAGAAAATTTTGCTGCTACTTATGCCAAAATTGCTAATGAAGTTAGGATAAAACATGTCATTGTTGCAAAAATAGGGGACTTATTACATGGTTTATGGGGGCCAATTCTTAACTTTTCCTTAAAATACATTGCCAAAACAATTCCTTCTTATCATTTAGAGCATGTCATTCCTTTTAAGGAAACTTTACGTAAAGGGAGTGAGCAGCCTTTTAAGAAAGTAGAGATTGATCGTTCTGATATTGCTATCTTGCAATATACAGGGGGTACTACGGGAACTCCAAAGGCGGCAATGTTAACACATCGTAATATTTGCGCTAATATGCAGCAGGCGTTAGAATGGGTCTCTCCAATATTAGATGAGGGGAAAGAGTGTATAGTTACCCCACTTCCTCTTTATCATATTTTCTCTCTAACTGTAAACTTAATGATCGTATGCAAACTGGGGTGCCATAATATTTTGATTGCCAATCCACGTGATACCAAAAGGTTTATCGGTCAAATGAGAACGAAAAAATATAAAATAACCGTAATTACCTGTGTCAATACACTGTTTAAGTCTCTTGTGCATCATCCTGATTTTACAAAGATTGATTTTAGTCATTGGAAACTCGCTCTGGGTGGTGGAGCTGCCATACAAAGTAACGTGGCAGAGAAATGGAATCAATTAACCGGGATTCCTATCGTAGAAGCTTATGGTTTGACCGAGACTAGCCCCGGTGTTTGTGTGAACCCTGTGACCATTGAAAAATACACTGGTTTTGTTGGATTGCCCTTGCCTAGTACTGATATTAAAGTAATGTCAGAAGATGAAAATGAGTTACCGCTGGGGCAAGAAGGGGAATTGTGGGTCAAGGGTCCCCAGGTTATGAAAGGTTATTGGCGTAATCCTGAAGAAACAGAAAAGGTGCTCCATGATGGTTGGTTTGCCACAGGTGATATTGCTGTGGTGAACGAAGAGGGCTATGTCAAACTGGTTGATCGCAAAAAAGATATGGTGATTATATCTGGCTTTAATGTTTACCCAAATGAAGTAGAAGATGTATTGTCTTTTCACCCAGATATCGTGGAGTGTGCTGTGATTGGTGTGGAAAGTGAGCAAACAGGAGAAGCGCTAAAAGCCTTTATTGTGAGTAAAAATCCTAATCTAAGCAAGCAAGATGTGATTAAGTTTGCACGCAAAAATCTGACTGGCTATAAAATTCCGAAACTTATTGAATTTAGAAAAGAATTGCCAAAATCAAATGTCGGTAAGATATTAAGACGTGTCCTTAAGGAAGAAGAAAACCACAAAAAATCTTAATTAACTGATGAGTTGTGGGTAGTCAATTTATTCAAAAGAGAAAATGTCATGGAAAAAGTATGGCTTAAAAGTTATCCTAAAGAGGTAGCAACGCAAGTAGATATTGATCGCTGGGGTACCCTGTGTGATATTTTTGATCGATCGGTCGAACGTTTTGCAAACCATAAGGGTTTTACTAGTGTAAGGACTGTGCAGACTTATGCTCAGACCAAGCAGAAGGTGGATCAGTTTTGCTCTTTTTTGCAGCATCAACTAGGTTTAAAAAAAGGCGATATTATTGCTATTATGCTACCCAACTGCTTGCAATATCCCATTGCGTTATTGGGCGCCTTACAAGCTGGTTTAGTTATTACTAATATTAATCCGCTTTACAAAGCACGTGAAATTAAAGAGCAGCTTGCAGACTGCGAACCCAAAGCGATTGTGGTGATTGAGAATTTTGCTGCAAATTTAGAAAAAGCACTCCCTTCTCTTCCTAGTATTCAACATATTATTTTAACTTCTATCGGCGATCAGTTGCATTCCTTTTGGAGACCATTACTTAATTTTGTGGTAAGGCATGTCAAAAAGGTTGTACCCGCTTATCAACTTCTTGCTAGTATTAAGTTTAATCAGGCCTTAAAGTTAGGTAAGAAACAGTCATATCGCAAGGTGGAAATAAAAAATAGTGATCTTGCTTTTTTGCAATATACGGGAGGCACCACAGGCAAATCCAAAGGGGTAATGTTGACACACCATAACATTGTTGCCAATGTGGCGCAGTCAGTCGAGTGGTTAAAAGCGATCGATTTTAAATTAGGGGGAGAAGTGGTAATGACCCCTTTGCCGCTATACCATATTTTTTCTTTAACAGTAAATATGATGATGGGCTTAAACATTGGGGTACAAAATATTTTGATTGCTAATCCAATGAATAGCAAAATGCTTATTAAACAAATGAAAAGATATCCCATTTCAGGCATAACAGCTGTCAATACCCTGTTTAGTTCATTGTTAGAACATCCTAGTTTACGAGAAGTGGATTTTTCCAGCTGGTTATTTTGTATCGGTGGTGGTGCCCCCATTCAGGAGACGGTAGCAAGAAAGTGGGAAGAAATAACTGGTGTGCCTATTGTAGAAGCTTATGGCTTGACAGAAGCAAGTCCAGGAGTTGCTATGAACCCGTTTTCTCGAGTAAAAGAGCAAATGAAATGGAATGCAACGGTCGGATTACCAGTTTCCAATACTGATATATCGATTCGTGATGAAAATAACCGGGAAGTTCCTCTGGGAGAGCCAGGTGAATTATGGGTAAAGGGACCACAAGTTATGCAGGGATACTGGAATAAACCTGAAGAAACAGCAGAAGTATTACAAGATGGCTGGTTAGATACTGGTGATGTTGCTGTTATTGACGAAAAGGGTTTTTTGCGGATTGTTGATCGTAAAAAGGACATAGTTGTGATCTCCGGATTTAATGTTTATCCTAGTGAAATCGAAAATGTACTCTGTGCACATCCTCTAATTCGTGATTCGGTAGTGATTGGTGTAAAGCATCATAAAACAGGTGAAGCTTTAAAAGCTTTTATTGTTAAAGATGAGAGTAATTTATCTGAAAAAGAAATCATCGCTTTTTGCCGCGAGCAATTGGTCAATTATAAAGTGCCTAAGATTTTTGAATTTGTGGCAGAATTACCCAAATCAGCAGTTGGTAAAAATTTGCGTAGAGAGCTAAGAAAACTAGAAGAGCAGCAAGGCAAAGTCTATTAAACTTTAAGCAAGATGTGTTATTACCACTTTGGTTTTTAGCTAATAATACCAAGTGACTATTTTTAGGCTTAGGCGGTCTTTCATGCATGGTGGTGAGAAAGTAACAGGATTTGGCTGTCATAGCAATGGATTGGTTTATTATCTGTTGCTCATTTAATTAAAAAGTATTTAGGTTAAAGCATGGAGAAATTAATTGTTGTAGGAAATGGCCCTTTATATGGAGAAGTTGTGATTTCTGGGGCGAAAAATGCTGCACTCCCGATTATGTGCGCCTCATTGCTAACGGCAGAACCATTGGATTTACATAATGTGCCTATGTTAAAAGATATTGAAACTTGTGTACAAATTTTATCCAAGCTTGGGGCTACTGTAAGTAGGCAGGAAGATCTCATGCCTAAGATGCACATCTGCTGCGATCATATTAGAGAATTATGTGTACCCTATGAATTAGTGCGTGCTATGCGCGCTTCCATCTTAATTCTTGGACCAGCACTAGCTAGGTTTGGACAATGCCATATCAGTTTGCCAGGAGGCTGTGCAATTGGTAGTCGGCCCATCGATCAACATATTAAAGGGCTACGCGCCATGGGAGCTGAAATTGAGGTAGAACATGGCTACATTCGAGCACGTGCTAAGCGACTTAAAGGGGCTCATATTATTATGGATATGGTGACTGTCACGGGCACAGAAAATCTTCTTATGGCAGCCTGTTTGGCAGAAGGTGACACCATTCTAGAAAATGCTGCCAAGGAGCCAGAAGTCACTGATTTAGCAGAATGTTTGGTCAAGATGGGCGCGCAAATTAAAGGATTAGGTAGTGATGTATTGTGTATTAGTGGTGTTGAACGTTTACATGGAGCCTATCATTGCATTTTGTCAGATCGTATTGAAGCAGGCACATTTTTGTGTGCTCTGGCCATGACTCAAGGGGAATTGGTATTAAAACATGTTCATCCGGCAAGCATGCAGATGGTGCTTGATAAATTGATAGAAGCAGGTATGAGTATACAAGCAGATGAGAAAACCATTACCGCTAGTATGAGAGAGAGAACAAAACCTGTTGATATTAGGACCCTTCCCTATCCAGGATTTCCTACCGATATGCAGGCGCAATTTGTGAGTATGAATGCAGTAGCACAAGGTAACAGTCGCGTCATAGAAAACATTTTTGAAAATCGCTTTATGCATGTGCCTGAGCTTACTCGCATGGGAGCTGCAATTGAAATACAAGGAAATGTGGCTTTGATTGATGGAGTGGAAAGATTATCGGGAGCTACAGTAATGGCCACTGATTTGCGCGCTTCTGCTAGCTTGGTGATTGCTGGCTTAGTAGCAGAAGATGAAACAACTATAGAACAGATCAGTCATCTGGATCGTGGGTACCAAAAAATTGAGGAGAAATTAGGCAAAATAGGTGCCAAAATCAAGCGTGTTGCTTAGTTAAAAGTAGCTCAGTATTCAATATAGCGTTTAAACACTGTGCTACCTCATCAAAAATAATTAAATGATTAAAAATGTATGACTGCATCTACTTTTTTGTCACCCTGCAGCTGGATCTGATTACCTTGATCATCATGTAACTCGATAGAAGGTTTATCACCAGTAATTTTTCCTATAACATGATATTTTCTCCCTGATAGCGCGTGAACGTAACTGGCATCACAAGAGGCTTCATTACCTGTTTCTTGTGGTGGCCCAAAAGAAAGCTCGTAATGCCCATTAGGTAAAGTCGAAGTAGAGAGAGGGACAAGTAGCGACTGACATTGAGCTCCGCTGATGACAACGTGATTTGCATCTGTGTTTTGTACATTAACGCTGGCAGGGAAAAGTTCCTGGCCTTTTTTGTTGATTGCTTTGCTTACTTTCCACAAGTAGTTGTTCCATTGATCCGCTAAAGTAGTGCCAGCATAAGAGAGATTATTTTGTTCTATTTTGGCAGTGGCTTTCATAACAAAGTAAAAATTATTCTTTGTTTCTAAACGCAATAAAGTTTGATTTAATCCAGCAGGAACTCTAACGGTAATGGTTTGCTC
>OJLG01000131.1_pt1 | contig 8832 bp, 8 predicted proteins | sample 1596901 | NCBI WGS metagenome assembly OJLG01 (sample SAMEA3904719, study PRJEB24821) | metagenome | biome: Builtin; feature: hospital; material: surface | place: USA | collected 2013-10-16
CTCTTAACTGATATTTAAATCCTCATGAAAAGTAGTTTTTGATTATTGCCAAACGGGACTGATAAATTTATAATTAGTGCAAAATTCTAAATGCGGAAGTGGCGAAATTGGTAGACGCACTAGACTTAGGATCTAGCGCCATAAGGTGTGAGAGTTCGAGTCTCTCCTTCCGCACCAATTATACTCATTTTCATCTGAATTTCATCTTTACATTCAGCGATTGATTAATTCAATAGGACCAATCAGTAAATATAGAAATATGAAACTTTAGTCTTAAAAAATCGCAAGTAAAGCGGCATTAAGTTCTAGTGATCAGTTTTTAAGTAGTTACCCCAAATACATTAGCTCCTTCACCATTTTTTCTGCTGATAATCCTTTAAATACCTCATCAAATTTCTTTGCAAACGCTCACCAATATTGACCTCGTCCATTTGCGCGGGAAACAAGATGGCGTGTCCCATACTTCTCATTGATATCAATTTTTCGCTTCTTTAAATAAGCAAAGCAGCTCCAATATTTGATCTTCCAGCACAATATAACCAACCAATGTCTTCTAGATCTACGGGATAAGGCAATCTTCAATTTCCAACGATCAAACACCTAAATCCTATGTATCTTGCAATATTTTTCCATACCATGCTAACGATTTAAGGCCGTGAATTTTTTATTTTTCCTCATCAAAATAAATAGGTTGAACAATACGATGAAATACTTCCTGAAGCTTCAAAAGCTACCATAAATGATCCACATAAATTCCAGTAAGCTTGTAAAACCTGTATCTTGTATATCACTATTCTTTATTCTTTGACATTTTTATTAATGTCTGCCAATAAAATATTGCTATTCCAGCGCAATTTAATCTCTAACTTCACTCTCAGCTATGTCTCATGAATACCATCGTGAAAAGAAGACCTAGTAACATGTAAGGTTGTCTATTTATTGCAATTTTATATTTTATAATACTAAGCTGTAAATAAAGCTAATTACTAATAATCTTCATTAAGGGAATGTATAATATAGCGAAATATCACGATTTAAGGAGAAATAAAAGACCCTTGAAAATTAAAACACTCAAATCAATGGTACCCGGGGTCGGACTCGAACCGACACACTTTGCAGTGGGGGATTTTGAGTCCCCTGCGTCTACCAATTTCGCCACCCGGGCTTAAACTTAAAGGTATGTGGATTGATAATAAACTAAAGCGCGGCCGCGATTATATAGCAAATAATCAATAAAAGTCAAGATTGACTGATTAAAACCGTCTATAGCTAAAAATATAATTGTCATCAGATCTTCAAAGAAAAATCATCAGTTAAATAAAAATTAATCTAAGTGAACTTGCTTTCTTGTATATACTAAGGCCATTAGAACCGAACCTTGTTCTCAAAAGTGCTACTACTCTCTCTTAGATAAAAATAGAAAACGAAGCTCAAAATAGAAATAGGAGACCTTATCGATCTCCTATATACTTTATGTGAACTCTTTAATATATCGTAAATTAATCAGCCAAAAATTTAATTAACTTCTTTAAATTATATTTCTTAAAAATTTCTAGCAAAGTCTCTTTATCAGCTTCAGATGTTACAGGATTATCAGCTAATACCCTTTTCAATTCCTCTAAATCAGGCAATAAACCAGAGATCCTCTTTTTATTTTCATCGTCTAAACGTTGTTTGAGAGCCTTTTCTTTTTCCTTGAACTTAGAATACAAACGGTCCAACTTTTCCTGTATAGATACACGCTGATACTTTGCTCTTTCTTTTGACATTTTTTAATTCCTTATAATGATAGAAAAATTATCTGCTACAGCAATCCTACATATTCTAACATTTAATATTATAACTTCAAGTATAGTTAAATAGAAAAATTATTTTAGCCAAAATATACTATTACATTACCGAATAAAAGTACTTATCACTGAATAGCTTAAATTGAAGCTTATCAAACAAGTTAATGCAATAAAAATACAACAGCACGAACCTTTATAAGTTTTTAAAATTCCTAATCTTAATTAGGATAAGGATACTTTATTTCATAGCATTTTAGCCAAGCTACATATCTAAAATCTCTAGCTTATATTAAATTATTTTATCTATTAATATTAGAGATATACAATACAAATATTCCTGTAAAAACTTCCTTTATTAAAAATAACAGCTACATATTTTGCATATCAGAGATCATCTCATTGCCATTGTTATTGTTCAAAAGAATAAATAATATCTTGCTTATTTCTTTTGTAAATTGATTTAGTTAGAGGAGTGATCTTGATTTAGGACAGATGAATTCTGCTTTGTTAGTAAGTATTGATAAAGTGTTTTTTTATTAAATACCATTAGTTCTGCCAACAAGCTCACTACTTTTTTAAGGGGCAAAAAAGTAGCCAATTCTTTTGCCACTTTTTTTAGCTCTACAGGCAAGGTAAGCTCATTTTTCGCGGAAGTTGATGAAGCAGCAAATAACAGTACCATCTCTCCTTTGTGTTGCACAGGATTCATAATTAAGTACTGTTTTAATTCGTAGGCTGTCCCACAGATAGCACTTTCAAAACATTTGGTTAATTCACGTAACAGTAATAAAGATCGGTTGGGCATAGTATGTTCAATTGCAGCCAGAGTTTTACTAATACGATGCGGCGTTTCATAAGCAATTACCAATTGGTTTTGATCGGCGATTTGATGCAAACAATTATCTCGCTGCCTCTGGTTGGCTGGTAAAAAGCCCGCAAAATAAAACTGATCTGCCTGCCATCCTGATACGCTTAAAGCACTGATCAAAGCACAAGCACCTGGAATTGCGTAGACCTGCTGCTTGGCTTGGCGTACTGCATGTACTAAACGACTCCCTGGATCGCAGATTGATGGCGTTCCCGCATCTGTAACTTGTGCTACAACTTTACCTGATGCAATCCAGCTGACGATTTTTTTTGCCATCTCTGCTTCGTTATGTGCATACACACTCACTGTATGAGTCGTAATACCATAGGCTTGAAGCAATCGTTTGCTCACCCGCGTGTCTTCAGCACAGATTATATCGGCTTGTCTTAACACTTCTAAAGCGCGTAAGGTAATATCTCCTAAATTACCAATTGGCGTTCCCACAACATATAAGCCAGCAGACAAAGAAGCGGCTGTTTGATTAGTCACGGATTGCATAAGTATCAAATTCATTATTTATCGAGAAATAGTGTACAATACCCTTTCTATTTTTAGTTAACCTTTTCATAAATATGCGATTAATTCACCCCAAAGGAATTGCCGGGGAAGAAAAGGCCTGCCGATACCTTGAAAAACGCCGCTGGCACATCATAAAAAGAAATTGGCATTGCTGCTTTGGTGAAATTGATATCATTGCCAGCAAAGATAACTTGTTGGTTTTTTTTGAGGTGCGTTATCCCAGCAGCAACGCATCTGGTGGTGCCGCTGAAAGTGTCGCTCACTCCAAATTAGAGAAATTAAAAAAAAGTGCAAAATTTTACCTAACAACGCATCCAACTGAACAACTGGTACGCTTAGACGCTCTTTTACTGCAAGGTGGTTTATTACAACGTGTGCGTCATATTCCCAATATCAGTGAGAATTAATCAATGGATTTAACACGGTATATTAAAGAGCATTTCACACAAGCAGTTTCCTTACTACAAAGCGTTCAAGAAAAATTGATACCAAATATTTTGCTGGCATCAGAGATGATGACACATGCTTTTATCAATGACGGGAAAGTTCTTTCCTGCGGCAATGGGGGTTCTGCTGCTGATGCCCAGCACTTTTCAGCTGAACTGGTTGGTCGTTTTGAAAGAGAGCGTATTGGTTTACCAGCTATTGCTTTGACTACGGATAATTGCACTTTAACTGCCATCGCCAACGATTATGGCTATGACCTGGTTTTTTCTAAGCAAATTTCAGCAATTGGTAAAAAAAATGATGTGCTGTTTGCAATTTCTACCTCAGGTAACTCCCCTAATATAGTGCAAGCAATCAATGCAGCCCATGAGAAAAAAATGAAAATTATCGCCATGACTGGTAAAGACGGCGGAAAAGTAGCGGAACAATTAACAGCCGAAGATGTCCTACTAAATGTAGCCCATACTAGGACTGCCAGAATTCAAGAAGTACATGGTCTGATCATTCATATTATTTGCGATTTGATAGATAAACGCTTATTTGGCGAAAAGCAGGATTTGTCAGTATAATGGCTTCCTTGCAATCTTATGGTAGAAGTTGCTATGCTGCGTCGCTTTAATCCTTTTTTAATTTGCCTTTTTATAACTGCTTTGTTACTGACTAGCTGCGCTCCTCTACTAGTGGGCGGGGGTATACTGGCTGGAGGTTTAACCATTGCTGATCGACGCAACAAAGCAACCATCATTGAAGATCGGCTCACAGAGCTTACTGCATCTACTGCTATTCGTTTGCATTATCCGCAAGTTATTGATCTAAATAAAAATGGTAAAATAACTAAGATTACTGGTCCTGTCTTTCGAGTCGTTAGCTACAATCATCATCTCTTGATTTTAGGTATTACCGAAAATGAGACGCAAAAAAGGGAAATTATCTCCATTGTACGTCGACAAAAAGGAGTAGAGGTAGTATACGATTATTTGCGCGTTAAAGGACAACGTCGTTTAATCGATATTACCAACGATGCTTCCATCACAACGCGAGCAAAATTAGCTCTGTTAACAATCCTTGGCCCTGCATTAAGTAACGATGTCAAAATTGTTACTTATGATCAAACAGTGTATGTTTTTGGACTATTGACTGTCACTGAACAGAAAAAAGTGGTGCAACAAATTCGTGTTGTTCCCGGTGTAAAAAAAGTCGTGGCCTTATTCGAACACTATGAACCCGTGAAACAAGCTTCTTCTTCAAAAACGGAGAATTAAACATGAGTAACTTGACCGACAAGCTTCTGAGATTTGTAGGCTACGCTATCGCAGTGATTTTATTTCTAGTCACCTGTATTGTGATCTATATTGTTCTTACTTTTATCAACAATCCCAAGCTAGAAAAACAAGATGATCAAGAGCCTCTTTCTAATATGGAACAAGATCTGCAAAAAGAACTAAACAAATCAGGAGAGCAACACCCTTTGAATGCCCCATTAAATAATTTTGAAGATTCATCTGATCATTCCATTGACCAAGCAAGCAAGCCGTCAGCTTATCCAAATAACAATACTCAACAATCTGGTAACAATGCTCCAACTGAAAATATCTATAATCCTTTTGAAGACAGTGACCAGCCTGTAGTACAACCCGACAGTAATCAACGACCTAAAATTGAAGAATTACAGAAACCTGAAAAAGGCAATAATAGTGCTAAGCCCATTGACCCCACTAATAAAAATCAACAACCTAATTTGGATGCGCTGTTTTAATGAAACTGCACTGTATCTCTTTATCGACTATTTGTCTGCTTTTATTGTTGGTAACCGCCTGCCATACTAATAAAAAACCGTCCACTAGTTCACTAGAAGAACATCCTTATCCGATGTCGTCATATGCTCCTAAATTCGCTGTTGGTACTAGTGTAAGCTCCAATTATCAACCTACTGTGCGCTACACAGTAACCGAATTTTCAAAACTACCTGGATGGTCTACACAACATTTTGAGCAGAGTTTACAAGCTTTTAAGCGCAGCTGTACTGTATTAATTAAGCAAACAAAATGGCAGAAAGTGTGTGCTCTTGCCATGCAAACCAAAAACAATCGTCAACAAGCGAAACATTTTTTTGAGCAGCAGTTCCAACCTTGGATAGTGAGTAACGGTTCGGGTGGTTTGGATGGAAAAATAACTGGCTATTATGAACCTGTTATTGAAGCAACCCTTATCCCATCCACACAAAATAGTACCCCAGTTTATGGTGTGCCTAGTGATCTTATTCAGCTTGATTTACCCGCCAATATATCCTCCAAAGCGCAGATCCATTTACAGAAAAACACTAATGGCGCTGAAATTAGCGAAAATGGCCCTTACTTAGCAGATTTAAGTCAGTTTCATTTATCCTCTAAAGACAAAATATTGCGTGGCCGTTGGTTGGGTAATGAGCTTGTTCCTTACTATACACGTGCCGAAATAGAACAAGGAGCTATAAAAAATAAAGCTCCCATCATAGCTTACGCCATAAGTCCAGTTGATTTTTTCTTTTTGCAGGTACAGGGATCTGGCCGCTTACACTTGCCAAATGGTAAACTACTGCGTTTAGCGTATGCGCAAAAAAACGGTCAACCATACCAATCGATTGGCAAATACATGGTACAAAAAGGTTACTTATCTCCACATGCTGTAAGCCAATCTTCTATCAGTCAATATATTGCCGCACATCCGCAAAGAAAAAATGAAATTTTTGATCATAATCCAAGCTATATATTCTTCAAGCCATCATCAGATCAATCACCTAACGATGGCCCTATCGGTTCATTAGGGGTGCCGCTTCGCGCCGAGTATACAGGAGCAGTAGATCAACGTTTTATTGACTTAGGGGCCCCTCTCTTTTTGGCTACCACTGATCCTCGCAACCATCGTGCCTTAAACCGGCTTATTATAGCGCAAGACACAGGCTCAGCAATTAGGGGCAGCGTGCGTGTTGATTATTTCTGGGGATTTGGTGAGGCTGCTGGGGCAATTGCAGAAAAAACTAATCATAAAGGCTATGTGTGGTTATTACTTGCCAATGGGCAATACCCTTTGTAATCTTGCCTTACTGTGCTTCCTCGGTTTTTTGTCACAATTTCTCCCCTACAGGTGGGGCAATCTATAAAATTGGATAATAAAATCAGCGCACATATACGTGCTTTGCGTCTGCGTCCTGGTGCTTTGCTTGAGCTCTTTAATGGAAATGGCTTATGCTATGGCACCAATTTACTGGCTATAAATAATCGATATTGTTTAGTACAAATACAGTCAGAATATCAAATTCTTAATAGAAACAGGGGACCAGCTTTTATCTTGCTACAAGGCTTTTCTAACCCTACTAAAATGGACTGGGTCATGCAAAAAAGTACAGAGTTGGGTGTGACTGAAATCTACCCAGTCATCAGTTGCTACAGTAATCTTTCTTTGAACGCTCAAAAAAATGAATACCGTCGTGATCGTTGGCGCAGTATTATTACTTCTGCATGTGAGCAATCAGGTGTCAACGTTTTACCCATACTTCACCCTCTTGCTTCCTTAGAGAACGTTTTAAAAGAAATTAATGCTGATTTGAAGCTATTATTTGACACATCTTTCTTAACTAGCCTAATTTTCGTCAACTCTGATTCATTAAATCGTATCGCTTTATTGATTGGTCCAGAAGGTGGCTTCTCTGACCAAGAGCGGCAATTAGCGGAAGAATTCGGTTTTCAAAACTATCACTTGGGTCCACGTGTGTTACGTACAGAAACAGCCCCTATCGCCGCTTTATCGCATCTACAAACCTTATTTGGAGATTATGTACCGCTGATCAAAGCCCTTTAATAATATCCCTGATAATCAATCGATTAGGATGGATACTGTGACGCAAATGCGCTCCTAAAGGCTGAGGTAACCCCAGTATTTCAGCACTGATAGCTAAAGCAGCTAGTGGCGCTGTAACCAGTCCTCGCGTGCCGTGCGCAGTATTAATATAAAGGTGAGGAATATAAGGACATTCAGTTTGTATCGCAAAATTTTTGTCTTGGCCTAGTTTCGCATAAATCTTGCGCATCACCTTAGCATTACCTACAGGCCCCACTGTCGGTAAATGATCAAAACTATCTGAGCGTAGTGCATGGTGTCCTTGTTGATTTTCAGTATTTGTCCAAGTAAAAGAATCATAAAGGTTAGGAGCTAATTGTGCCAATCGTTTTTTATTTAACTGAGCATCATCTTTAGACCAGGCTTGTTCCTGGCAATTGGCATGAAAAGTCGAGCCAAAACAGTGATAGCCACGATAAGCTGGAGCAATATAACTTTGACCACTTAAAACGATTGCTAAGCGCTCACTTTGAGGGGTAGAAGAAACAAGAGCACTTTGTCCACTGCTTAGATAAAATCTTAGTCCTAAAGAGTGATAAATTGCCGATAAGTCAGCACCCAAAGCCAATATTAAAGCATCTGCGTTGAAACTCTGTGTGCCAGTTTGATCATATACCCACCATTGGTTTTTTTCACGTTCTATCCTGGATACCATAAAATTGCAATATAATTTTATAGCTGCTGAATGAAGCATCCGTTTAATCCATTTTTGAGGGGCAACCCAAGCTCCATCTGGCCAAAAAAGGCCACCTTGCCCCACAGCTAATCCTGCCAAAACATCTGCCTGCGTAGTAGAAACAGAGCGATACAATCCAGTGGGCTGTCGCATTAATGCATGATGTCGTTTGATTGCCGCACTACTATAATCTAAGTGTAATATACCGCAACAATCAGAAAAAACGCCTTGCGGGTCCATCCATCTTAGATAGCTAACGCTTAAGGGATAGGATAACCTAAGTAAAGCGCATTGCGCCGTATCTGCTGCAGACATTTTTGCATACAGAACACCCTGGTAATTTCCAGAAGCTTCTCTTGCTACTTGTGAATTTTTTTCCAATAAGGTAACTTGCAAACCACGATGTGCAAGAAAATAAGCACTACAAGCACCAGCAATTCCTCCTCCTACAACAATGACTGAACAAGGAGTCGGTTTAGAGATATTTCTATGAAACCAAGGGGCACTTTCAGTAGATAAGGGAAAATGAGCAGGAATCTGATAATTTAAAGAACAAATTATTTCTCGGTTTAACAAACAATCCTGCCAAAAATGTATTACTTTCTGCGGATGAATGATCCATATCTCAGTACGGGGATTTAATAATAAAATAGTTT
>OJLG01000136.1_pt1 | contig 8708 bp, 5 predicted proteins | sample 1596901 | NCBI WGS metagenome assembly OJLG01 (sample SAMEA3904719, study PRJEB24821) | metagenome | biome: Builtin; feature: hospital; material: surface | place: USA | collected 2013-10-16
TCGGAGATGTGTATAAGAGACAGGTGCGCCAACAGAGGCCACAAATCCCCCGGCGGTGGAGGGGCTTTGGGGTCGTCGCCGAGGGCGTCCCACAGGGCTCTCAAGCCGGGAGGCAGGGAGGCGATGCGGGCGTGTACGTCGCCCTCGTAGTCCGTCGGAGGAACTTGCGAAACGAGACGCCCAGGAAAGAGTAGGTGCTGTACGTAGTACGTCGTGCCACCGACCACGATCGGCAGAGCGCCCTGCTGTTGGAGTTGTGCGCACAGACCACCAGCGTCTGCGACAAACTGCGTAATGTCATACTCTTGGCCGGGTGACAGGAAGCTGAGGAGGTGGTGCGGAACGCCCTCCATCTCGCTGGCGTCCGCCTTGTTCGTAATCACATCGAGGCCGACATACGTCTGCATGCTATCCGCCGAAATGGCCTCGGCATGCATGCCCAAGTGCTGTGCTGCATGCCGCGCCAGGTCGACGGCCAGCTGCGACTTGCCCGTGCCCGTGCTCCCAATCACGGCGACCACATCGCGGTGGCGGCGCATGTCCTATGGTCAGACTACAAGCCGAGGTCCTGTGGTCGTTGGTGTGGACCGGATACGTACCTTTCTGATCATGGCGGCGGCAATGGGGTGGTAAAACGACTCGTTCTCCAGAAACGTGCGCTGAGCGAGCGCCGGCTCCACTCTGTACAGAGCCTTGAAGATCGTGCGGCAGTACTTCATGCGGCCTTGCGATGCGACCCAGGCGGCGGCTTCTTCGGCATAGCGCCCACCCTGCTCCTCGAGGGCAACTTCATAGAAGCGCAAGCGCACCTCAGGGTTCTGTGCCGTGCTCAGCGAGTATGTCTCGTCAAGACGCGCGGCGTAAGACAGTGGGACACGCGGCCCAGCGTGCAGCCGCTCCAGGAACACAACGACTTGGTTGGCATTCCAGCCTTGCATGTCCGACGCAGCAAACGCGCCGTCGACGCCGTCGCCGATCGCTTTGATCCAGCGCGCAGCGAGGGCGAAGGCCTCGGCGGCGAGCGTTTGGTCATACTCCATACGCACAGGCAGCTCCAGGCCTTCGCCGTGCAGCCACGCATCCCAATCCACAGTCTGGAGCGCCTGACTCGCTGTGGGATGCGTCGCGAAGTACGCGAGCAGATGGGCTTTCCATTCCTCCGTCGAGATGGAGCGGCCCTGAAATGTCGTGAAATAGGCTTGGATATACGGTGCAAACACATCGAGGCCGCCCACGACGCGCTCCAGGTACAACAAGAAGTTCGCGCCTTTGTCGTACGGAATCGACGAGAACGCATCGTCAGGATCTTCACCATCGCGGAACTCGGGCACGAGGCGCTGGAATCGCGGCGTGTCCTGAAAGCCCTCGAGCGAGTCACGCAGGGCCTTGGCGCCGATAATGTACGAAAAGCCACGGTGCGCTGGCCCATACAGCTTCTCGAGGAGCAGACGCTCCAGGTACACAGTCCAGCCCTCGTTCAGCCAGAACGATTCCCAGTTCATGCACGAAATCAGATTGCCGCTCCATGAATGACACAGCTCATGCAGGAGGACATCCGTCGCGCTGCGATCGCCACACACGAGCGACGGCGTCAGCGTCGTCAGATTCGCATTCTCCATACCACCGTACGGGAACGACGGCGGCAGCACAACACTGTCGTACCGCGTCCATACATACGGCGACACAACCTGCTCAGCAGCTGTGAGGAAGGGCTCAGCATCCCGCTCAAACTCCCACTGAACGGCATCCGCGTCCGGCGGCTCGGCCCATACGCCCGTACGTGGACCCAGCGCGCGAAACTCGAGGAGGCCTCCCACAATCGCAATAAGGTAGGTGGGAATCGCTACCGGCTGGTCAAATTCATACACGTCTGAGGCCGACGAGCGCCGCAGCGCTGACATGAGCACGGGGATCGATGAGTTGACTCGCGCCGTGTACGTCACTTTTCGCGAGGGTGTGTCCATGCACGGCACAAGTGAGCGGCCGTGAATCGCCTGGCACTGCGAGTAGAGGAACGGCGTCTTCTTGGCACGCGTTTGGCTGGCTGAGAGCCACCCGAGCGCCGTGCACTTGGGCGTCGTGGCATAATCAATGGCCACCTTGACCCTGTCTCCCGCCGTGCGTTCACCCAAATGAATGCGCAGAGGCTCGCCCAACGGGCCGCGCCGCGCCTCAAGCTGGTACGCGGCCCGAGCTCCATCCACTTGCACCTCGCGGATATCAAGGTACGATGTATCAAACGTAGCATGCGCGGTACCGTCCTTTTGTACCTCCAGCTCATGCGTGACTGCACCGCGAATACACTTGGCATCCCAGTCGATCGACCAGTCAAGATGCAGATGCAGCGGCTTAATGTCGTTGACATTCGCACACGAATGGATATCGCGGATCGGTGGTATCGGAGGAGCGGGCACCGCCGTCGGCGCAGGAGGCGTCCAATTCATTCTCGGAATCGATGTGCACAAAGTACGAAGGGGGCGAAATGCACGCAGTCCAGGCAAGCACAGTCGAGCAGACCGGACCCAGTGCATCCACTTGGTGGAAAGAAAAGAACCAGCGGCGGTGGGGTGGAGGTGTGTCGTGCTGTGTTCCATGACGCGTCCCAGCCGCGCTGTGCATCTTGCATGTCTAGTGCCAAGTGTGTCTGGTACGCAGCATGTTCGTAACGCAGGATCGCAGCGACTCTGGGCACGCAGTCAGCGCATGTGCGCATCGCAAAGAGTGAGTACACGAGGGTGGATATCGTGCATGTATGTACAGTAGCACCGCTATGGCAGGGACCACGGCTAATGTACCAAGGAAGCTTGGTGCTCATTGGTGTATGCAGGCTGTGGCAGATCCAGGTACACGCTTGGCGTGACGACATTCAGCGCACAATGGCAAGTCTTCGCGACAAGCCCAAGCGGTCACACGACCTGTGCCACAATGTGCTGCCCACGGCCTTTACCCTGCCGGACACGGAGACGACCGACTCGATCATGTACGAGCCATGTCCAGCACTAAAACGCCATACGCAGACAACAGTGCCGTGGGTCCACGATGTATGGAGCGAGGCACCCGATGTGCCCTGGCAAACGTCCCCCGAAGAGCCACTGGCACCGCTAGATCTGGGGCTGACCGACATCGCCTTTCCCATCTCTCCCAAGGACTCGTCTTTCACTGAGCTGCCACACAGGCACATTATTGCATCCACATCCACGCCGCTCCCGACCGTGATGCGCACAGGGCCAGCCCCTAATCGTGCGGCACCAAAACGCAAATGCCTCTCGGACCAGAAGGTGGGCTTTGACGAGGAGGAGTGGGAGCGTCGATGCGAAGCAGCACGAAGGGCCCCATGCACACGTCAGTGGTACTCGGCATGGGATAGGGCATGGCCCAAGTGCACAATCAAGCGTTTGTGTTTGTGCACGAGCCGCGCCTTGGAAACATTGTGGGACACCACGGTCGGGACACATCTCCGCGTCCTCGAGCAGCATTACCAAAATGAACGCAACGTGTGCCGGAATCAATGGGCACAGCAACAATGGGAGGCAGATGTGCCAGCCATCGAGGACGAATATACCCAGGAGGTTGGCCGTGGTGAAACGGTCGTGGACGACGTCTTCCCATGGACGAATATGGGCGAATGGCGTTGGGATGTACCTGAGGACGATCTCGGGCATGATGATAGCATATCGAGCGCCAACACTTCGATTGTTCAACAGGCTGCACGATGGATCTCCCCCAACGTGTCATCAGATTCGTTAGAACGACCGCGACTATCGCGGGCGCACGATGCCTCTCTCATGACCCCACTCCTCACAGGTAAAGAGGTGTCCACGGCATCCATGGACGCAGACACGCATGATTTTTACATGTACATGCAAGTCGTGCGCCAAAGCGTACCTGAACGCGCCTACATCCCCTTCCCTGAACTGATACCCCCCAATCACGTCGGACCCCATGTACCTGTCCACGCATGTATGTACGCTTCACTTACGCAGTCTGGCACACGTTGGTTTTGGCATCGTCGGGCGCTTGTCGTCTCGTCCAACAGCAGCCGTATGCAGAAATTCACGTTTACATGTAACAAAAAGTTGGCAAGGACGGGGTTCGAACCCGCGAATGGCGGATGGCTTATGTGGGTGAAAAATCACCCGGCTTAAGGCCGCTGCATTAGACCACTTTGCTACCCTGCCAATCAAATCGAGGGGTCGCCGATGATGTTGGAATTTATGACGAAACGGCATTTGTGTGCGCCGCCGGCACACGTCTATCTACAGGGTACATGGGTATCACCATCCTTGCTCTGCTGCCACCTCTTCTAGGGCATTAGAGTCAATAGGGAAGTCTTCATCTAGCACACGCGAAAAGCTGTCGTCTGAGCTGGGTTGGTTGGTGTCAGCACGAGTGGAATGCCCGGGGCTCACGACAGGATCACTTTGAACGCGTTGTATGTGAGTCCTGCGACGTTTGTGCTGGGGCGACGATGCTTTGGATTGCGGCGGTGGTGGCGGCGCAAGGGAGCACATGTTGTAAGTGTATGGGTGCTGTGCTCGTGCGCGGCGGCGCGCGCGAATATTTCGTGTGACACTCGGACTCTTTTGGATCTCAGGCACCTGGATCACATTCTCTTTTTCCTCGTGCTCAGGTACATACTCACGGGGCTTGGCGGGGGGTACGGCAAGAAGAGGCGACAGAGCCTCTCGTGGTGAGGAGCTTGGCTGATCCCATGCAATGCGCCCTCGTGGTGAAGGAGAGAGGCTCCTGTGTCTGCTCGGTGTGCCAGATACGCGCGGCGAACCAAAGTTGAGCAGGTCAAACAGCTCCGACATGCACGGCAGCAAGACAAACAGGCACAAGGTCGATTTTTGTGCCTCCATGTAAGGCACGTGATGATATTGTCACGACACGCAGGGGCCAAGCGAGGCGGGAACGTTGTCGAAAACCATGTCGGTGCCGAAGCAGGGACCTTTTATTCTGGTGGCGCGGTACGTGCTTCCACACTGACAGCAGCTTTGTCGGAAAGGGCGAATCGGAGACTGATGAGCTCGAGCGTCTACTTCTTAACACGACGAAGCGGGCCAACTCGGATGCCGAGCCGGGCACCAAGACCGTACGTGCGCCGTGCCACTCACACCAGTACCGCCTATCTCGTAACGCGAATGACAAGTGCAAGCTGATCGTGTTCGAGGAGTACGACAACGAGGCTGCTTTGCAGGCACACCAAGCCGCCGATGCTTACCAAGCTGTGGAAAAGCGTGTGTCGGAACTGGCCTCAAGCTTCGACATTGACTTCCTACATGAGCTGCACCCTTAACAAGTTGTATGGACCCTAGTTGGCCGTAGTGCTCTCGAGAATGTAACCCTCCGACGTCGTAGGCACTGTGAGAATACGCAGCGAGTTGGTGTGTCCCTTACCACCGCGCCAGCCCTGGACCGCCACAATGGTGCCGCCCTTGCGGACGAGGCCGAGCTTCAGGGCCTCAGAAAGGCCGAACTTGATGCGGTTGTCGACATCCTCCTGCCAGCGCGACATATCCTGGATGTGCGGCAGCGGGTAGTGGAAGGGATAGGTACCACGGTTCAAGTGACACGTACGTGTCGTGTACTTGTTCCGGGTAACGACAAGAATGGGGCACGGGGGGCGGTACTTGCTGACAAGACGCGCTGTCTCACCCGACGTCGACATGAGCAGGATGGCATCAGCACGCTGCTCGAGACTCGCCGACACAGCCACGAGCGAGATGGTCTCAATCGTGGACGTGGGCAAGTGCAAAGAGCCACGAAGCTGGTTGAAGAGAGCCGTGTACGACAGACTGTCCTCGGCAAGTTGCGCTGACTCGGCCATGTAACGCACACTCTCAACAGGGTACTCACCCTTGGCCGTTTCGCCACTCAGCATGACACAGTCTGCACCATCGACAACCGCATTCGCAACATCCGACACTTCGGCGCGGGTCGGACGGTTGTTGTAGGTCATGCTCTCGAGCATTTGAGTGGCACAAATCACGGGCTTACCGGCAAGATTGCAGCGAGCGATCATCATCTTTTGTGCCAGGAAGACTTGAGGTGCGGGGATTTCAATGCCCAGGTCACCACGGGCCACCATAATACCATCGGCCTCTTCCATAATTTCATTGAAGTTAAGCACACCCTGGTGGTTCTCAATCTTGGCGATGATGCGCATGCGGGGCGCATGCTCTCCGAGAATCGAGCGAATCAGCACAATGTCTTCGCGCGTACGGATGAATGAGGCAAACACAATGTCGGCTTCTTCCCGCGCGGCAAACTTCAGGTCTTCAATGTCCTTTGCCGACACGGCTGGCAAATCGACTTCAGTCAATGGCAGGTTGACACCCTTGCGCGAAGAGAGAGTGCCATTGTTATCAGCACGCACGATCACGTTGTCACCCTCAACACGCAGCACACGCAGTGACAGAATACCGTCATCAATAAAGATCTGGCGACCCGGCTCGACCTTCTTGGGCAGGTTCTTGTAGTCGATATAGAGGTGCTCTGCGCTGCACTTGTCGGCGAAATGCTCGTCGGTCGTGACAATCATCTCGTGGCCAGCCTTGATCTTCACATCTTCGTTGTTCAGCATAACGCCCGTACGCATCTCCGGGCCCTTGGTGTCCAGAGCAAGAGCGAGCGGACGGCCTGGGGCTTCGCGCTCGACCTGGCGACAGTTTTCAATCACACTCTTAAAGTATCCGTGGTCACCATGACTCGCGTTCAGACGAATAATGTTGACACCAGCGTTCCGCAGCTGGTGCAGCGTCTCGACATTGTTTGTCTTAGGACCGATCGTTGCGATGATCGAGGTCTTACGCATCGACTTGTTCTGGATCTTATACTCGATCGGATTGAGTGAGGCATACCACTCAATCTGAGACATGCGTGCAAAGTGGTTCATCATGGGGGGGCAGTGGTGGTCAATGGGGGAAAACTGGACAGGTACCGCGCTTGGACAGCAACGCGGGCCGCCTAGCCTTTATGTGGAGGTTTAAAAAAAAACGTTTGGACACGGTGCCACAGGTGGAGGCATGCTGGGTATCTATGCATCGAGCCGCAGGAGCCTCGAAAATGACTCGGTGCCGACCGCAGGTAGGCTATCTAGGAAGGCAGGCAGAACTTCCTCGTGACCAGGCATGTACTTGACTAGCACAATGCTCAGTCCGATGATGCGAGAGAGATGGATTACGTGCTCTGCCTTGGCATGTTGTGCATCCCATTGGAACAGCGTGACGCGGGCGAGGGACAATGGCACGGTGACATGATCGTAAGGATAGACCATGGCAAACATGGCAGCTATGAGCTTCGTAGCCCATGTGTGCTCCTCAGTTGTATGTAGGGCAACTTTTAGTAGCTGCTGCGCCATGCCCGGCTGCAGTCCCTCGTGTGTCAGGTGGCCAACATATTTGGCCAGGCCTGCCCATAAACGACCTTGTTCATTTTGCATCAGCACATCACTGATCCACTCATACTTAGTTAGACGCGGCTCAACCATACTCTCAAGTGCCATAATGAAAGAGGGGAGATTAAATTCCGACGTGGATAGCACGAGGATGAGGCGTTCGTTTGTAAGAAGAGGCAGCACGGTATGAGCCAGTACGGACCGGTACAGGGGCGAAAACACGTCCGAGGTACTCGTGAGCAGCTTGTGGATCACACGCACGTACATAACCACGAGCGAAAGGAGTTTGGTATCATATTGCGACTTGGCGAGTGTCGATGATGCAAACTGCACGAGCCATTGGACAGCACATGGCACATTGTACGCCAACGGCACCTGTAAAAAGTAGGAACATGCCTTAAAGAGCGCCGAATCGTCAAGTAAAGAGTACATATGTGCCTCGAGCAACAGTGAGAGGATCGTCGGCGTGATACGGTACATCGTCCAAGGTGGTGACGCCGCTAATAGATCATCAGTGATGGCCTGGCCCTCTACGAGACAGCGGCACCACCGGGTTATGAGCGACAGACTCTGCTCAGGAAAGGCATGCATGTTGATGGACGACATGTTTCGCGTCATGAAAATGTAGGCATACCCACTGGACGGAATACCTGTTTGGTCGATGTAGTACGACAAGTACTGCAGAAAAAGAATGACGCGCCCTATCGATGCCAGCTCACTGTGGTCCTGCCACATGCGCTGCTCGATTCGCGATAATACACGCACAAGGGCATGCGCCATCTTTTGTTTGTCAATGTAAAGGTGCAGCATGTCTAGCACATGTGGTACATGTGGTTCGAGCATGAGGCAGACAGCATGTACATGCGCTAAGTCAGGCGTGAGCGACTCGGACCAATCCGTGAAGAGGTGGCTGAACTCATTGGCGATCACAAGCTGGAGACGCGGCTCCTGTAAAGCTTGGGCAAGCAAGGCGCCACACGATTCGGGGTGCTGACCGAGCGCCGTTCGGACAGCTTGTGAAAACGAATGGATCTCTGCATTTGAATGTAAAGGCAAAGATTCGAGACTCACGGGACCCGCATGGAGGCCGCTGTCCCAGGTGGCGAATGACGCAAGAATCAGCGTGGGCAATGGGACTGCATGTGTCGATGTGGCCATGACACATTCGTCCAGCTCGATCCAATCACGGATGGGATCGTACATGTGCACAAAGCATGCAATCATATCGCGCATCACGAGGCCATCCCTGTGAGACGACGGAACGCTCCCGCTCAGAAAGGCAACCAGCGGCGGCATGACACCGCCAATG
>OJLG01000152.1_pt1 | contig 8000 bp, 6 predicted proteins | sample 1596901 | NCBI WGS metagenome assembly OJLG01 (sample SAMEA3904719, study PRJEB24821) | metagenome | biome: Builtin; feature: hospital; material: surface | place: USA | collected 2013-10-16
AGATTCAAATCTATATTCATTACTGTATAACAAACACGTGTTTGTTATACAGTAAAACCTCTCTTTAAAAGCCTTAAATTGTTTTTAGCTAAAGATCTTCGCCTTTACTTAAAATAAAACCCCTTAAGCAAGGGGTTTTATCTCAATTAGCTGCAGTAAGTTTAGTTATTATATACTATAGAATTATACCAATTAAGATTTTGCTAACCTTATAAAGATCAAAAAAATGAAATTATTGAATAAAGTATTATGGGGGTTAATCGGGATAATTTTGCTATTTTTATTAGCTCAACTGATTATGAGCTTAATTACTTCTTTTGCTTTTCAACTCTCTTGGTCACCTGATCTCATAATCAGATTATACAACACATTTGATAAATTAGATTTTGTAAGAAAAGTCATCGCAGCTGTACTTATTTTCTTCTCTGTTTTTATTCCAACAATCTTTCTTATATTTTTGTTAATTGCCTACTTTTATAAAGCAAAACCGAAACTCCACGGTGATAGCCGTTTCTCTACACCCATCGAGGTAAAAAAAGCAAATATACTTTACAAAACCCCCCCAAAAGATGGAATTTTATTAGCGAAATACAAAAATCAATACCTTAGTCTACGCGGACAAACTTCAGCATTTTTAGCTGCGCCGCCGCGAAGCGGCAAAGGGGTTGCAGTAGTTTTAATGAATTTAATCTATTTTAGAAAAGGTTCGGTAGTTGTTAACGATGTTAAGTATGAGAATTACATAAAAACTTCGGGCTTTCGTCGAAGCTTTAGCTCTGTTTATCTGCTCGACATCTCTGGTCGTTTCCCAAATGACGACGGGAAATACCGCAGCCACTGCTGGAATCCCTTCACTTACGTTAGTCGAGACCCTTTGTATCGGCAAAAAGATTTACGAAACATAGCCAACATTATCTATGCTAGAGAATTGGAAGGTAAAAATAAATTTTTTGGAGAAAGTGCAGTTAACTTATTTATCGGTATTGCTAGCTTATTATTTGACATCAAAGAAGCTGTTACATTTTCAAATATATACAAAAAGTCTACGCCCAGTGAAGAGTTTCAATCTTTTCCAGAATATATTCTAAATTTAATACGAATTTATAGATATCAGCTAGCTGAGCCGACTAGAGAGTTACTGACGACTTTTGTTCAATCCAATAGCAAAACAACAGCTGATGTGTTAGCTACATTTCGTGCTTCGTTAGCGATTTTTACTGACGAACGTATAGCAACGCTAACTAGCTTTGATAGTTTCGATTTGCACGACTTGAGAAAAAAACGGCTCTCAATTTATCTAGGAGTTCTACCAACAGAAACCGTAACGTATGCTCCTCTACTCAATTTATTCTTTTCTCAACTGATACAAGTTCAAGTCGAACAAGGGTTGAAAGAACATAATCCAGAGCTAAAACACCAATGTTTGCTTCTTATCGACGAGTTTGCAGCGCTGGGTAAAGTAGAAGTTATTCAAGAGTCTATAGCTTTCATTCCGGGTTACGATTTGCGATTATTACTTATTTTTCAAAATGTTGGTCAGATGATAAAAAACTACGGAGAAAACGGTATGCGTAGCTTGTTCGGCTCAATCGATGCACAGGTTATTTTTGCTTCACGACTACAGAAAGACGCAGAAGAAAATAGTGCATTCGTCGGCTACTACACAGAAAACGTGCAAAATAAAAGCAAAAGTAAAGGCGCACATGTTTCACGATCTGTGAATGAAAATCAACAGAAGCGCGCCCTTCTACTACCAGACGAATTAAAGCGGCTTCCCTACGACGATTGTATTGTTATACTTCCTCATAAACTACCGATCCTAGCTCAAAAGGCCTTTTATTATAAAGATTCAGAAGCTAATAAAAACATGGATTTACCGTATCTAAAAGCAGAAGAAATGAATATTGAAGGTATGAAAGCAATGGCGCCAGCCAAGGAGCGCGATATGTCTACATTGCCTGCCAATGCTCTTCTTTCTATTTTAACTGATCATGATTCGGAGTTTGATCGCATTTTAAAAGAGCAATATAGAAAAGAGCAACACAGAAAAACTAATATTCAAAGTTAATTATAAATCTCTACTAACTTCTTGTTCTTGATTTTGATTTTGTGAAAGACGTGAAGGAGTAGAAATAGAAGTGTTTTGATTAAAACTTTCATAAAGTTCAGAAACTCGAGCCGCTTCTCTATAGTTTCCTGAATCTCTAAGTTTATTTATAATTACTCGATAACGCTTTGATACAGAGTCTTTTACTTCCCCCTTGAGCTTTACATCTTCTTCTCGACTCTTTTCTTGTCCTTTTCTTCTTTCGACGTGCTTAAAAATGTTATTTTTCCGATCTTTGGCTAATCCCCTGTAATATCGCGGCGTAGCAGTGCACTCGACTCCTAGATCTCTTAAATGATCAGCAAAACGAATCCGGTAGCGCTGAAGATCGCCTTTTCTCGGATTAAGCCGTTTTCCATCTCTCCCTTTTAACAAAACACACAAATGTACATGCGGATGTGCTTCATCGGTATGTAATGTAAAATAGTAAAGATGATCAAGAAACTCTTGCTCTGCTGTTTTTCTTACAGCATCTTTAACTAAATTAGGGGGGGTTCCAGGGGGCATTGAGAATACAAAGTTGATTGCTTCGCGTTTCTTGCTCTCCACCTCAATACCGTACCCTTTTAAATCTTCAATAATATCTTTGCGACCGTTTTTGCCGAGATAAACTAAACCGTTTTGATCCTCGATTTTTAGTTTTCCATATCTACTCAGATAATCTAGATGGCTTTTTACCGCTCTTAGTCCTTTTGAATTACCCTTCCTCCTCGGAATCTTAATTAAAACTTGCGGTGCTTTTGACGCTGCAGAAAGCAGATTTCTTAGTCCGTACCCCTTCTTAAGCGAAATACCAGCTGCTTTAGATTTTTTAACTAAAGAGCGGGGATAAAACAAATCATCTATTTCTTCTAAAAGCGACATCAAATTTCAATTCCTTGACCCAAATTTTTTTCTATAACCCGCTCTTGTGCTGTAGTACGGCTAAGCGTGTGATCTTCTTGCTTAGCCGCCTGTGTCAAAAAATCATCAACTTTTTTCTCACTTACAATCTGATAAGCTTTATTATAAAAATTATTCATGATTTTTTTACTTTTCTCGAGATCTAGAGATTTTGCAGCTTTAATGCACTCATTTTCTAAGAAACTAAATATTTCTTTGTGCTTACGAGAAAGTCCTTCAAAGATACTGCGGTATTTTTCCTTTACGTTTCTATCTTTCTCTACCGATGTTGCTTGGTCTTTGTCAACAATCTTTTCAACTGGTTTTTCGGTTTCATTTGTTGCTTCTTTTGTTACAGTAGAATCAGCGGCGGCAGGGATACTTGATTTTTTTTCATTAACAATTTGAGCACCAGCTTTAATACCGTCATTCTTGCCTATCAACTCTTTAACCCTTTCTTGCCACGAATCTATTTCTAATCCCCTCTCCAAAGCAGCTACATACATTGCTTTTTTGAATTCTTTAGAGCCGTTAATTTTAATACTAGTCCAACCCTTCGCCTGCGCTACATCAAGCATATGCTCGATTACCTTGTAATCGACACCTCTAGTAACTACCTTCGGACCTTTATCCCTAAACTTTATGTTTCCTGCTTTATCGTAGAAATTCCCGTCTTCAACGTAGTACTGCTTTCTAATGTGTTCAGGTAGATCGTAAGTATGCGGCTTCTCTTTATTTACTTTGTCAGCAGCCTCAGCAGCCTCAGTAGCTTCAGTAGTTTCTTTTGCTTCTGGTGTTGTGTTCTGCTTCGCAACTAGCTCTGAGCCATTTCTCTCTGATCGCATTTCATTTTTAACAACTTGAGGAACAACAAGGTTTTCTACTTTTTCAATATAATTTTCTTCTTCTTTCACTTCTTCTTCTACTTCTTTGTCTTCATCTAATTTACTTACCGGAACTTGCTTCGTAGCAATATCATCAATATTACTAGACTCGGGCAATACTACCTTCTCGATATCTTTTTCTTTTACTTCTTCTATTTTTCTATCATCTTTCATTTTCTCATCCTCACTTAAAACTGTATTTTCTGTCACTTGCTTTCTTGTTACTTCCTTACCGCGCAATAAATACAAATCATTAAAATCGGTAGCAACACCGTTAAACTTTTCTGCAAAAGATTTTTTATCATCATCGTCAAAACCAGGCATTACTACCTGCGCATTACTTAATTGACTCTGCGCAATCAATGCTTTATCTATACCTGCCCGGTTGCTATCATTATCTGCCGCAATCGTATACCTATCAGAGAAATGATTTTTCTCAAGTTCTCGTGCAACATCTATTAAATTATTTGCATTAAACGCAATAACGACAGGTTGTCCAGTCACTTTATGTATTGAAGCACCTGTAGCAAAACCTTCTGCAATGTAAACATGCCTTTTAGCTTCTTCCTTATCGCCAATTAAGGAAAAACAACCTTTAATGGGTAGGTTCGCACTAAATTTCTTCGTACCGTCTTCAGCGATGAACTGTAAAGAGCGAAGTTCTCCCGACGAATCTAAAAGCGGAACTAGCAAAAATTCTTTCTGATCTATTTTTTTCTGCCGCAGTATTTTTTGGGCGATTTGAATATCTATCTGTTTCCGCGTTAGATAAGCATGCGAAGTTACATCGCGAGCAGTTTTCCATAAGTACTTCACTTTTTCAATGGGATCTTTCTCTTCTTTAGTCTTATTTTGCGTTAATATTTTTCCTTCTTCTTTAGCTTTATTTTGTTTCCAACCGTTTTGCTTTGCTAAGTAATAAATAGTACCCTTTTTTACTCTGCCTGTAGATAAACTTTCCCACTGGTTTTCCATTACTTTAGCGTCATAGTTATTTGCTTTCTGCGACCACTTGTTCCATATTTCAAACCCGTTTTCTTTATACTCCGTTTTAAGCGCTGCACCAACTCTTAGCCATGTCATTCTATCTGTTGCGTCAATATAAGATAGTATTTCTTCCAAGTTATCAGTGCTTGCTTTTTTTGAATTACTATCATCCATATTAATCATTTCAATATCCTCTATATATATTTCACTTGAATATTTTACCACTAGCTTGATAAAAGTTTTTGCCTGATTAGAGCTGAACTTTCTTCAATCTTATTCATTATATTTTTAATAAATCCTAGTTTCAGATCATCTAGTTCTTTCGATCTGACATTATGCATCATATGTACTATTTGGTTTAAATTACGACCGATTGCACGGAGCTCATAGTTATTTTCATTGAGTATCTCTATTTCTCTATCATTAAGAATATACTGTTTTTTCAGTAAACTGTTTTTAAGAAGAACGTATATTTGTCTACTTAGAGTAGTCTTATTATCTTGTGCTAATTTTTCTATAGCTTCTTTCAAACTTTCGTTTGCTAAGAAAGTGAGACGCGACGAGCGATGCGATCTATCATTTAGTAGCTTATGCTCAGTTTCTTTATCAATTTCTGATTCTACTTTTTGCTCAACAGAAAATGAAAACTCATTTGTTAATATTACTCTCAGAAGTTGACTAATCGACCAGCTCAGTTTTTCAGATTCTTCTGCTAGTTTCAAATAAATATCATCCGGAATACGCACTGTCTTCGCCATTTTTATTGCTTTCCCTTAGTTTATATGTTGTTGATTATACTCGTTATCTCATATATTGCATATCACTATCTAGAGTATTAAATATATGTTGCTATTTGTTGAATATTTTTATATAATTAATTGATTGTACTAAATATCTCATACATCATATACTATCATATATAATATCTAAGCTTAGTGACTTAAATGTAATATAAAGTAACAAACTTTTGAACTGTGTTTAAAATATATTATTATTATTGTATCATATATTAGATAATACGTGTTAGAAGCATTTAACTTTATGAGAAAAACATATGATCTTATGTTTTCAAAATATTTAACAAAATGTTGCTAATCTTTCAATATACCTCATCTAATTTGTTGAACTTAAACACTTTCTTAAAAACAGGCATTTCTGTGTCGCAAATGTAAAACATTTGCCTATCCCGCATTTAAGTCCTAAACATGACGGGAGATATGCCTACACTACAACACCAAAACATAGCTTTTTTCGTAAATTTTTGGAAGAATAATATTTAGATAGAAACATGCACTTACAAGTACATACTGCTGTCGTAAGTGCATGCTGTTTTGCAATTGATAAGTGCCTAAACTACTTTTAATTGCTGCAGCAGTGTAGACGGAGGTATAGTAACATAGTTTTGAAAAAATGCAAGGGATTTTCATAAATAAATTTATCTAAAATTAACAAAAATAGCACGTTAACTTAAGAAAAAATAGAGTATAATACTACTATGTATTTTATGCATTACAATTTACTTTTATTGTTTTTGTAATTGATTAAGGTATTTATTATGAATAAAATTATATTTCTGAAGAACAATACTGAAAGTAAAATATGCTTTTATTTTCTCAAAAAGCATGAAGGATCTCAGTACAATGATTACTACTGTCTGCGTTATAACAAATATTGTACTGATAATAAAAGGTATCGCCAAGAAATAACAAATATGATAAGCGACTTTGGCGATAGCGATAATTTTTATTATCGCATTTGCGAAGATATTTATTTATTAAACGATAGCGAAGTAAGTAATAAAGAAGTAATAGAGCAAACAGAAAAATATATTCATAAATATACAATAGAATTCGAGTTGGGCGAAGAAGAATTTACTAAGTTTTCTCAAAGACCAATAATAAAACTTAAAGACAAAGATTTTAATAAGTTCAAAGAACTTTGTGAGATCTTTGCAAAAAAAATTGCAGAAAAAAATGGTGATTTAACTACACTGGAACACGATTATAAAAATAATTACGTACAATATGCTTGTGATGTTAACTTTGAGAAGTATTGTATCAACACATACATGCCAAGATTCCAAAGATTTAGCGATATAAACAACTATAATATAAACGACTATTTTACTCTAGAAGAAGCGAAAGCAAAAAACTTAAAATGTATTAAGTTTTCGTACATATTAGCTGACGAGATCGAAAATATGTTATATAAAAAGGGTATTAAAGAAATGTTTACTGAAGAGTGTGCTTTTACTTAAATATCGCTCATTTCGCATTCTTTTTAATTTGTTTCATTTTCTTCTTTGAATATGCCACTGCTCCTTCACTAACTATATCAACTTCTCGTCCGTCTTTGTCATAACGTTTTGCTCCGACTACGATTAACTCATGATATGCTAAGCTATTACCTATACCCCTTAAACATGCCTTTATTCTTTCCCAGTTGACTGGCAATGCTCGTTCTCTATGATCAGCTTTCAACTTTTTCTTTATCCCGACCTGCATAGGTACTAGTTCTCCTTTAGGGAACAACTGCGGCCAATATTTTCTTATTTCAACTATTGCTTGCTCCAAGGGTAATCTCTCCTTAGGAGGAATAATTCCCGGGCCCTTAGGCTTTTTTTGAATGACTACCTCTTTAGGCGATTTAGGTACTTTCTTCACTGCAACAACAGTGATGCTGTTTCCTTTCTTACGAATAGCATCTCGATTTCTCTTAAACCGAGTATTTAGCGTAAGTGTTTTTTTCTTTGTTTCTTTGTTCATTTCAATTTCCTCTCCATTCTTCTAATACGTAATCAACAAAAAACAGCTATAAATCGCTTCTATCGCATTTAAATCGTTTCAGTATACTAAAAGTACTAGTTAACTGAAAAAGTGTCTCTAACAGCTTTAAAATGCCCTTATATATGAATTCTTAGCCACGGGTCTGTGTTTATCCGTTATTCCCTACTGCTAGACAGTCAGTAGTCTTAGCGTTCATTATTTTAGTGCAATTGTTAGTTACTTTGTTTATCAGCTTAAGAGTTCATACATTATTAAGATCTTGGCCAAAGATGGGGTTAGTGCTTTTATAGAATTGAATTGTTCGCGTAGCGAACTCCTTTTAATCAAAATAGTTATGAGGCCGTAGGCCGAATT
>OJLG01000157.1_pt1 | contig 7875 bp, 8 predicted proteins | sample 1596901 | NCBI WGS metagenome assembly OJLG01 (sample SAMEA3904719, study PRJEB24821) | metagenome | biome: Builtin; feature: hospital; material: surface | place: USA | collected 2013-10-16
GTATTTACACATTGTATCACGCATTGTACATAACAACACATAGGTTTTACTATGTATCCTCTGGTACTCACAGACAACAATGGCGACCATCTTGTCTTGTTCGTTGAGCCTGGAGACGTGTACATATTATTGCTGTTTATGTTAGCTGTCATACTTACATTGTTTATTATGTATAGACATCTGGGACTCCTGTAAGGTTGTAGTTGCAGGTCACCTGTATGTATTGTTTTTTACTGTATATGCCCTAGTGTGGTATTGTACCACCGTCTTTTATACTGCTATGTTTTTTTTTACAGTTTAATAAAGCAACCATGGTGGCACATCGTGCAAGGCGTCGCAAGCGTGCATCTGCCACACAGCTTTATAGAACCTGCAAGGCCGCAGGCACATGTCCCCCTGATGTTATTCCCAAAGTTGAGGGCACCACTTTGGCCGATCGTATTTTGCAATGGGGTAGCTTGGGTGTTTATTTGGGGGGTCTGGGCATTGGTACTGGATCCGGAACTGGGGGGCGCACAGGGTATGCGCCAATTAGTACACGGCCTGGTACTGTTGTTGATGTTAGTGTTCCTGCAAAACCTCCTGTGGTAATTGAGCCTGTGGGGCCATCTGACCCCTCCATTGTTAACCTATTGGAAGACTCCAGTATTATTAATTCCGGGTCCACCATACCGACCTTTACTGGTACTGATGGATTCGAAGTTATTTCTTCAGCCACAACTACCCCTGCTGTATTGGATATTACACCTGCCAGTGACAATGTGGTGGTTAGTAGTACCAATTTTAGCAATCCAGCTTTTACAGAACCGTCCCTGTTGGAGGTTCCTCAGAATGGTGAGGTTTCAGGGCACATACTTATTAGCACCCCCACATCTGGTACACATGGTTATGAAGAAATTCCTATGGAAACCTTTGCTTCGCCAGGTACGGGAACTGAACCTATTAGTAGCACCCCTGTACCTGGTGTAAGTAGAATTGCAGGTCCCCGCCTATATAGCAAGGCTGTCACACAGGTTAAGGTAACAGATCCTGCTTTCTTGACCCGTCCTCGCTCGTTAATGACATTTGACAATCCTGTGTTTGAGCCAGAAGATGAGACTATAATATTTGAACGTCCGTACTCTCCCTCACAGGTGCCTGACTCTGACTTCCTTGACATTTTACGTTTGCACAGGCCTGCTTTAACTTCTCGTAGGGGTACTGTGCGTTACAGTAGGGTAGGCCAAAAATTAAGCATGCGCACTCGCAGTGGCAAGGGTCTTGGTGCTCGGGTGCATTATTATCAAGATTTAAGCCCCATAGGTCCTACGGAGGACATTGAAATGGAACCCTTGATTGCTCCTGCATCTGCCTCAGCCTATGACTCTCTGTATGATGTGTATGCAGATGTGGACGATGCTGACATAGGTTTTACATCTGGTGGTCGTAGTGACACTCTGTCTAGAGGCCGTGCTACAGTGTCCCCCCTGTCCTCCACTCTGTCCACAAAGTATGGCAATGTCACCATTCCCTTTGTGTCTCCTGTGGATGTGCCTTTACAACCTGGGCCTGATATTTTACTGCCTGCATCAGCTCAGTGGCCGTTTGTTCCCTTGTCTCCTGTTGACACAACTCATTATGTCTACATAGATGGCGGGGATTTTTATCTATGGCCTGTCACCTTCTTTTTGCCCCGACGTCGTCGCCGTAAACGTGTCTCATATTTTCTTGCAGATGGCACTGTGGCGCTCTAGTGACAACCTGGTGTACCTGCCTCCTACCCCTGTTTCCAAGGTTCTCAGCACGGACGACTATGTGACACGCACCAACATTTATTATTATGCAGGCAGTTCTCGCTTGCTGACCGTGGGTCATCCTTATTTTGCTATCCCCAAATCTTCTAATTCCAAGATGGATATTCCTAAGGTGTCCGCCTTTCAATATAGAGTGTTTAGGGTGCGGTTGCCCGACCCAAATAAGTTTGGCCTACCAGATGCACGCATATATAACCCAGACGCCGAAAGGCTGGTCTGGGCTTGCACTGGGGTTGAGGTAGGCCGCGGGCTGCCTTTGGGTGTAGGCCTAAGTGGACATCCTCTGTATAACAAGCTAGATGACACTGAAAACTCTAACATAGCACATGGGGACATAGGTAAAGATTCCCGGGACAACATATCTGTTGACAATAAGCAAACGCAGCTATGTATTGTGGGTTGTACCCCACCTATAGGGGAGCATTGGGGCAAAGGAACACCATGTAAGCAGAATGCGTCACCGGGTGATTGTCCTCCTCTAGAGCTTATTACTGCACCTATACAAGATGGCGATATGGTGGACACAGGTTATGGTGCCATGGACTTTGGTAACTTGCAGTCCAATAAGTCAGACGTGCCATTAGATATTTGCCAGACCACCTGCAAATATCCTGATTATTTGGGTATGGCCGCTGAGCCCTATGGCGACAGCATGTTTTTTTATTTGCGAAAGGAGCAGTTGTTTGCAAGACATTTTCTTAACAGAGCTGGTATGGCTGGGGACACCGTGCCTGACGCGTTGTACATTAAAGGTGACAGTCAGAGCGGCGGTCGGGATAAAATTGGTAGTGCTGTGTACTGTCCTACCCCTAGTGGGTCCATGGTAACATCTGAAACTCAGCTATTCAATAAGCCATATTGGCTGCGGCGTGCTCAGGGACACAATAATGGTATATGTTGGGCCAACCAATTGTTTGTGACTGTGGTGGATACCACACGTAGTACTAATATGACATTGTGTGTTTCTACTGAAACCTCGGCTACATATGATGCTACTAAATTTAAGGAGTATTTAAGACACGGGGAGGAATATGATTTACAGTTTATATTCCAGTTGTGCAAAGTTACATTAACTCCTGAAATTATGGCCTATTTACACACAATGAACAGTACTTTGTTGGAGGATTGGAACTTTGGGTTAACCTTGCCACCGTCCACTAGCTTGGAGGACACCTATAGATTTTTAACTTCCTCTGCCATTACCTGCCAGAAAGATGCACCTCCCACTGAGAAGCAGGACCCCTACGCCAAACTAAACTTTTGGGATGTAGATCTTAAGGATCGTTTTTCCCTGGATCTTTCGCAGTTCCCCCTTGGCAGGAAATTTCTCATGCAGCTCGGTGTAGGTACCCGCTCTAGTATATCTGTTCGTAAACGCTCGGCGACAACCACATCTAGAACAGCTGCTGCAAAAAGGAAGCGCACCAGAAAATAGCCACATTTGTGTTTTGTATGTGTAAACTGTGTGTATGTTTTTTATGTATGTACTGTGTGTGTAATGTGTACTGTCTGTGCTATGTGTTTGTACGTTATTATGTTGTGTGTATGTGTCAATAAACTGTGTCACATAGTTTTATATTTTTTAATTTTTGTAATTGCTGTTCCTGTGAGTAAGAAAGGTAATTCTGGGTCATGCGACCGATTTCGGTTATCAAAATGGCCGCCTTTGCAGGTGTGCACACAAACAATTAGTCATACTGATCCATATCCTGCGACCTGCCTTGTCACGCATAGTTTTGGCTGTGATATTATCTTTTCTATAGTTTATTTTATTGCTGCATCATTCTCCCTGGCACGTCTATCTGTCTCCATTGCAAATTAACAGCTTCTGGGCACTAACTTATTATGACTACTTTCACATAATTACTGTCTTGGCTGCGTTTTCTAGTCTGCCTTGCCAATATGTGCTTCCAAATCTCCACCAAGACACACCTAATCCGGTCGCTGCTTGCTTTCTAGCCATAATTTATGCAGTTGCTACACGTCCCTTTCTAACTATAATTATAAATAACAATGCACATAATAAAAAGTAGGGAGTAACCGAAAACGGTACGACCGAATGGGGTACATATAAAAGGAGGCACATAATGCATGGCAGTAGCCATGTCTATGGATGCAAACCGCCCAAAAAACATATTTCTACTGTGTAGAAACACCGGAATAGGATTTGACGACCTTCGCCTGCACTGCATATTCTGTACGAAACAGCTGACTACAACTGAACTACAAGCATTTGCATTACGGGAACTGAATGTGGTGTGGAGAAGGGGAGCGCCCTACGGTGCTTGTGCACGGTGTTTACTTGTAGAGGGCATTGCACGACGCCTAAAATATTGGGAATATTCATATTATGTATCTGGCGTGGAAGAAGAGACAAAACAATCAATAGATACACAGCAAATTAGATGCTACATGTGTCACAAACCACTGGTAAAGGAAGAGAAGGACAGACACCGCAACGAAAAGCGAAGACTGCACAAAATATCTGGTCATTGGAGGGGGAGCTGTCAGTACTGCTGGTCACGATGCACGGTCCGCATCCCACGATAAAAGATATAGAATTGAGTCTTGCACCAGAGGACGTCCCTGCACTATGCAATGTGCAATTAGATGAAGATGAGTATATAAATGCTGTGGAACCAGCGCAACAAGCGTATTGTGTAGTCACAGTGTGTCCGAAGTGTAGTTCACAACTTCGACTGGTGGTAGAGTGCAGCCACGCAGATATAAGGGCCTTCGAGCAGCTTCTGCTGGGCACACTGACGGTTGTGTGTCCCCGCTGCGTGTAACAGGACATGGATGATACTTCAGGTACAGAGGGGGAATGTTCCGAGTTGGAACGGGCTGGAGGATGGTTTCTGGTAGAGGCAATAGTAGACAGGCGGACGGGCGATACAGTGTCAAGCGATGAGGATGAGGAGGAGGACGGAGGGGAAGATTTAGTGGATTTTATAGATGATAGGCTTGTAGGGGACGGACAGGAAGTGGCACAGGAATTGTTGCTGCAGCAAGCAGCTGCGGATGACGATGTAGAAGTGCAGACAGTAAAACGAAAGTTTGCTCCCAGTCCGTATTTCAGCCCTGTGTGTGTACATCCCAGCATAGAAAATGAGCTAAGTCCGAGGCTAGATGCTATAAAGCTGGGGAGACAAACATCAAAAGCCAAACGCCGGCTATTTGAGCTACCGGACAGTGGGTATGGCCAAACACAGGTGGATACGGAATCGGGACCAAAACAGGTACAGGACATTTGTAAGACAAGCCAACAAGATGGCTGCCAGAGTGCGGATGAGGGGAGAGGTAGGAATGTGGGGGGAAATGGTAGCCAGGAGGAGGAGCGTGCAGGAGGGGATGGGGAGGAATCGCAGACTGAGAGTGTACAGACAGATACGACAGCCTGTGGAGTGTTGGCAATATTAAAAGCTAGCAATCACAAAGCAACGCTACTGGGTAAGTTTAAAGAACAATTTGGGTTAGGATTTAATGAACTGATTAGACACTTTAAAAGTAACAAAACAGTATGTAGCGATTGGGTGGTATGTGTGTTTGGTGTATACTGTACATTGGCAGAAAGCTTTAAGACGCTAATACAACCACAGTGCGAATATGCACATATACAGGTACTATCCTGTCAATGGGGCATGACAGTGTTAACGTTGGTACGGTTCAAACGGGCCAAAAACAGAGAGACGGTGGCCAAAGGTTTCAGCACTTTGCTAAATGTGCCAGAAAACCACATGTTAATAGAGCCACCAAAATTAAGAAGCGCTCCAGCTGCGCTGTACTGGTTCAAAACAAGCATGTCAAATTGTAGCGAGGTGTTTGGGGAAACACCAGAGTGGATAGTTAGGCAGACAGTGGTGGGACATGCATTAGAGGAAGCGCAGTTCAGTCTGTCAGAAATGGTGCAGTACGCATATGACCACGACATAACAGATGAAAGCACGTTGGCATATGAATATGCACTACAAGCAGATACAGATGCAAATGCAGCAGCGTTCCTAGCTAGCAATTGTCAGGCAAAATATGTAAAGGACGCATGCACAATGTGCAGACATTACAAAAGAGGTGAACAGGCCCGAATGAACATGTCAGAATGGATAAAGTTTAGAGGAGATAAAATACAGGGGGATGGCGATTGGAAACCAATAGTACAGTATTTAAGGTACCAGGACGTAGAATTTATACCATTTCTATGCGCCCTGAAATCATTCCTACAAGGAATACCAAAAAAAAGTTGTATAGTGTTTTATGGACCAGCAGATACTGGGAAGTCATACTTTTGCATGAGCCTGTTGAAATTTCTGGGCGGGGTAGTTATATCTTATGCCAATTCCAGCAGCCATTTTTGGTTGCAACCATTAGCAGAAGCCAAGATAGGTTTGCTGGACGATGCAACTAGTCAGTGTTGGTGTTATATAGACACGTATTTAAGAAATGCTTTAGATGGAAACCAGGTGTGCATAGATAGAAAGCATAGGGCCTTGCTACAACTGAAATGTCCTCCGTTATTGATAACAACTAATATAAATCCTTTGGGGGATGAAAGATGGAAGTATCTGCGCAGCAGACTTCAGGTGTTTACATTTAACAACAAATTTCCATTAACTACACAAGGAGAGCCACTGTATACATTAAATGATCAAAACTGGAAATCCTTTTTTCAAAGGTTATGGGCACGTTTAAACCTTACCGATCCTGAAGACGAGGAGGACAATGGAAACACTAGCGAACCGTTTAGATGTGTGCCAGGACAAAATACTAGAACTGTATGAAAAGGATAGCGACAAACTTGAGGACCAAATAATGCATTGGCAATTGATGCGGTTAGAGCAAGCCTTGTTGTACAAAGCAAGGGAATGTGGATTAACACACATTGGCCACCAGGTGGTGCCACCTCTTAGTGTAACCAAAGCAAAGGCACGCAGTGCCATTGAAGTGCATGTATCTTTGCAACAATTACAGCACAGTGCACATGCACAAGACCCCTGGACACTGCGAGACACGTCACGGGAAATGTGGGACACAGTTCCCAAGAAGTGCTGGAAAAAAAGAGGTTTAACTGTGGAAGTCAGATATGATGGAGACGAAAACAAAGCAATGTGTTATGTACAATGGAGGGAAATAATTGTGCAGAACTATACAGATGATAACTGGGTGAAGGTGGCAGGACTGGTGTCTCATGAGGGTCTATATTACATGCACGAAGGACAGAAAACTTTTTATGTAAAATTTAAAGATGATGCGCGCGTGTATGGGGACACAGGAACATGGGACGTACATGTGGGAGGCAAAGTAATTCACCACGATTCATTTGACCCTGTATCTAGCACACGAGAGATACCCGCTCCTGGACCTCTGTACGCCTGTACCACCCAAGCGCCCACCCAAGCCCAGGTGGGCGCGTCCGAAGGACCGGAGCAAAAGCGACAGCGACTCGAGACGGTCTACGGGGAGCAGCAGCAGCAACAGCAGCAGCAACAGCAACAGCAACAACATACCCAAACCCCCGCCCCGCAAACCACTGAACGAGCACGTCAACCATTGGACACTGACAGGACCCGGGACCGTGACACTACGTGTCCACACCCCATCGGGCATCGAAGTGACCCTGACTGTGTGCCTGTAATACACCTAAGAGGTGATCCTAACTGTTTAAAATGTTTTAGATATAGGTTAAACAAAGGTAAAAATAAGTTATATTCAAGGACCTCTTCCACATGGAGGTGGTCCTGTGAATCAGAAAATCAGTGTGCGTACGTAACCATTTGGTATACAAGTTATGGTCAGCGGGAAGCATTTTTGTCTACCGTAAAAGTGCCACCAGGTATTCAGGTGATACCGGGACACATGTCAATGTTCACATAATTGTGTCCCCGCATTGTACAGTCTGGATTACTATTTGTGCAGGCTTTCTCTGTGGGTGTATTTTGTGCTGCTGCTGTGTTTGTTTTGGCTGTGTGTGCTTCCTGCGCTAACGTGCTATCTGGCAATTGTGCTTTGTGTGTACTTGGTCCTGATAGCATTGTATTTACACATTGTATCACGCATTGTACATAACAACACATAGGTTTTACTATGT
>OJLG01000164.1_pt1 | contig 7739 bp, 3 predicted proteins | sample 1596901 | NCBI WGS metagenome assembly OJLG01 (sample SAMEA3904719, study PRJEB24821) | metagenome | biome: Builtin; feature: hospital; material: surface | place: USA | collected 2013-10-16
CGTACACGGCGCATGGGTCTTCAAAGACGGTAAATTCGCGGGCGACGCTACCCAGTCGCACGCCTTTGCTCTGATGTCGGCGCGGCCGCGCCGTCTGCAATAGCGACAGACGACGGCATACCTCATCGACTACATCGCCCTGCACGGACCGTTCTGCCACCTGTTCTGCATCCAGCTCGCTGAGCGGCCGACGCTGAGCGCCGCGCTTGCCGTCCATAGCGAACACGCTCCAAACAACACGTTGCGCAGCAACGCGCGTTACATCACGTGATTATGGGTATCGAGGCATCTATACAGAGGGCAAGGCCTCCCAGTAGGGTCGGCAGGCCTCGAGGCGCTGTGCGGCGCGGGGAAACGCGGCCAGGAGTGCATCGCGCAAGTGCCGCTGCTTTTCGAGCGCCTCGTGAATCGCGCGCATCGTGCGAAGCGAGGCGAACCACGAGTCACGCGGCGCACGAAGATTCGCATGGTGCACCATGTCCCGTGCAGGTTCGTCCATTTGGGCCACCGGCATGGCCCGATCCATGCGTCGGTTGGGCGGGTCCGTGGGCCCGGGTGTGCGTCCATCGTCGACAGAGGCGAATTGGTATAAGGGGTCCGCAGCATACAGACGCACCGCCTCGTCGTCCGTCACCACCGTCTGCTGCGACTTGGGCGGCGCATCGGGCAGGACCTGTTCGACGATGCGCAGTGCGTCACCGAGGCGATCTGCCCGCACAAGCGCGCGGCATAAATGATTGTAGTTGTGCACGTCAAACGACAGGCCGTCGCGCTTAGCACGCGTCCATATTTCGGCCACACGCTCGTGGCGCCCGGCCCGCGAGGCCGTGTCGATGGCGAGCGACAAGGGAATACAGAGCATATTGCGCTGGAACGGCCCGATGCTCGGCGTGCCGGTGGCTTGGCCTGCCAGCATATCAGCCGCAGCAGCGTCGGACGCAGCCCGCATCACCAGCGTAGCGTACAGCTCGTCCCACAGACGCAAGACTTGGTTCACGTCGCCCACGGCGCGATAGGCATTCATAAGCACGGTGAGCGCCTGTGGAGACAATGGCTCGCCGCTGTCCACGAGGCGGCGGAACAGCCGCTCAGCCTCCCACACATCACCGCGTTTGCCGTGCGCATCAATAAGTGGCACGAGAAGATGATGCCAGCGCATGCCCTGCTCAAGCACCGGCACCTCCCACGTCCGTTCCTGAGGCTCGTCCAGCAGACGCATGACAAGCTGATGCGCCATGGCCAAGTGCGATTCGGTCCCGTGGGCATAGCTGTGCACGAGGATCGCGTGTGTGATATGCGACGGCTGAATGCCACGGCGTTCAAGCTGATCGATCATCGCACGTGCACGTTCGTGGTTGTTGTGACGCAAATACGCATGCAAGAGAATCGTGTGCAGCGCCAATGTCGCACCACCCGTGAGTGTGTCGTCGGCCAGTTGGAAGAGGTGTTCGGCGAGGAGCACGCGTCCGCTATCGCATGCACTCTGCATGACGAGGGCATACGTGCGCGCGTCTGGCACGAGGCCACGCCGGCGCATATCCAGCAAGAATGGTACAATGTACTTGACCGGCGTACCTTTGTGGACACACGCCTTGAGCAAAGTATTGTACGCGCTCGTGTTAGGCCGCAGCGCAGCCTCGGGCTGCTTTTCAAGCCACGCAAAAATGCCCTGCGCAGCCACATAGTGTCCAGCGCGGATATACGCCGTCATAAGCGCAGTATACACGCGCAGTGGCGGCCGCATGCCCTGCGCCCGCTGCCACGCAATGAGCGCGGCCGCCCGTTCTGGCAGGCATGCATGGCCCAGCGCTTGCACAAGGTACGTCAAAGTGCTCACGGAGCATGCCATGCCCGCACCCTGCAGCTGAGCGGCGACGTCCAAGGCATCCGCCGTACGTCCGAGCCGCGCGGTCATCCGAGCCATCTCGCCATACAGGCGCTCCGAGGCAAAGCGCTGCGTCGCTTCCCAGAACACATCACGTGCTCCACACACGTCGTTGTGGCGGACCAAGGCACGGAGCAGCCAAAACGCGTGTTCTTCGGTGCGAGGCGCACCTGGGCCGGTGTAGGAGCGCACAGCAGGCACGTCGCCGCGACTCGCCGCACAGATAAGGCGTGCGCGATCGCGCACGACATCCTCTGGCTCGTGCTTGAGCATGCGCTCCATCGACTCCGCATCGCCCAGCTCAGCATAGTACGTAGCGAGCCACCGAAACGATGCTGTCGACGTGCCATGAACGACGAGCCACTCGACTAGAGGCTGCACCACATTGCGCTCGCGCAGGGGTGCAGCCGTGCGTAGCACGCGGCGCATCGCACCCTCATGAGGCACGAGTCCGTGTGCCAGCACATCAGCCATGAGCTGGGCGCTCTGCTGCGCCGCGCCTCGGTTGGCAAATGCCAAGCAAAGGACACTGGCCAGGTGAGAGCGCGCATCTGCCGAACAAGGCAAGGATGCGATCCGCTCGAGTTGTGCGCGCGCGTCCGACACTGATGACAAGAGCGTGTACACAGCCTTGACGACGCGCGGGAACGGCGGCTGCGCCATTGCTAGGAGCCGGGGATGTGTCCACAGCCACGTGGCAAAGTGTGTCGCGATCGTATCCTCGTACGGCGCTGCGGCAGCCTTGGCGTGGATACAGGCCGTTTCGAGGGACGAAAGCACAGCGCTGGCGGCGCGGTACAAGTCGTCCACGACTGGATCTTTTTGACGCTGACGGGTATGTTGGCCACGAAGGGATTGGGCCTGCAATGCACGCATTTGCGGCGCATGATGCGTGAGAAGTGCGTCAAGTTGGGTGAGGGCCGCGGATGTATCGCCCCGCAGAGCTAGGAGTTCGATGGCCATGGTCTCTGACGCGCGGTATGGCCACAGACGCTCTCCGACAAACCGGCGCAGCTGTGTGTGTTCTTCATGCGACGTGACTGTGTACATGCACGAGTCGACGAGATCGAGAATGCGGTACATGGTAGGCACGTCCGGTGCCGAGTCGTCGGAAGCCAGGGCCGTGTGGACGACTTGCGACACATGCGAGAGATAGGACCGCCGTGCCGTGCGACGCTTCTGCACAGCATCAAGAGGAGATGCAGTTACTTCTTTGAATGTATGCTGAAAGGCGCGGCCGCGGGGTGGACGAGCACTCTTGTACGGTCGCCACGCCAGGGGGGCGTAGACCAGCTGCTGTGGCTTGACAGCGTGCCACCGCCCCGCCAGCCACCACCGCGGTGGATGGAACTCGACTGTGTAGTTCCACAGCCACTGCAAGGCATGGTGAGTGAAGACGGCGGACGTAAAGAAGCCCACCGGGGGGCTCGTCATTCGTCGCCACAGGTGAGAATTCGTCCCTGCTCCGGTCGACGGCGCACAAAAACGAAGAACCATGTGCTGACTAAAACTACGAATGGCTGAACGAGAGCTCCTGGTGGATGGCATGCAAGCGCTGCTTCCAGGCCTGGACCTGCTCGAGTTTGGAGCGGAGATCCGTGAGCTCTTGCTCGATCGTGAGCTTCTGCTCATCTCCAGCCAGATTGATGACTTCATACTTGTCGTCGCCCTTCATATCGAGGAGCAGCTGGTGGTACTTGAACAGACTCGGACGATGCGAGATGGTAATGAGAGTGATGCCCATGTCCTTAGCGTGCGCGTACATCAAGCCCTCGACGTCCGTCGAGACGGCTGACGTGCACTCGTCCAACACCGCGAAGGATGGGTGGTGGTAGAAGAGACGCGCCATGCCCATGCGCTGTTTCTCGCCGCCCGAGAGCACATCCTTCCACTCCTTGCGCGTGGTCCAACCGCCTTCCCGGTCAGGGAGGTAAGCCAGGTGCACGCGGCGCAGAATCTCCATGAGATCCTCGTCCGTGCGCCCGGACTCGAGGTGCTCCTGGTACGATGCCGGGTAAATGACCTGCTCACGCAGGCTGCCCGTGTTGAGGTACGGACGCTGCGGCAGGAACATGATGCTGTCATGATGGGGTTTCTCGAGCACACCGTCAAAGAGCGGCCACAGACCCGCGAGGATACGTGCCACAGCCGTCTTGCCCACACCGTTCGAGCCCGTGACCATCATGTGGTCACCGGGCTTGATGTGGACGCGGAGACTGTGCAGCAGTGGCTCGCCGCCACGCTCCTGGCCTGGCGCAGGCGTAACGATGGGCACGTTCGTGAAATTGATATGGTCCTTGTCCTCGATCAGCTGGCCGCGCAGGTGGCCCAAGTCGTAGAAGGGCATGTCGGCCGGCAGGTCGGCGGGGCGCGGCACACTTTGGTAATCATCGTGCTGCAGCAGATGCAGCGACGATATGAGCGAGTACACACGCGATGTCTGGCCGGCGAGGGTAGCGATACCCTTGTAGCTGTACATGAGGCGACTCCCTGCGTCGGCAATCGCGAGCAGGATGCGCCTGTTGGAGATGTAGCTCTCGGTCTGCTTGACGATGTGTGGGTCCGAGTTGGCCTGGCCGCCACGGCTCTTGGCCTGTGCACGGAAGGCAGGGACAGCCATGAGCAAGTAGCCAAATGCGGACCACGAGTACTTGAGCACAAAGTCTTCGACCGAGTTGTAGCCCACACGGGCCTGGAGGATGGAGCGGATATGGCGGACCAGGTCGCGGTACGAGCGCCGCAGGATCCCTTCTTCGGTAGATGCGCCGTTGTAGAAGGCCACTTCCTCGGCGTTGATAATGAGGCGGCTGTGTGCATTGTAAAAGTTGCCCTCGAGCTTGGCCTCGAGCGCGGCGAGTTTGCCGAAAGGTGGCGACACGGCGCGCAGTACGTGCGAGGACAGCAAGTAGCCGAGCATCGTGCCTGATACACCGCCGAGACCCAGGTTCTGGCCGATCTGCCACACAAAGATCAGCATGTCAAGCAGGGGCTTGGATATGTTCGAGTACAGCTCCGAGAGCACGTCACAGAACTGCACAATGTCGTGCGTGATATACTGGCTCACCGCATCGAGTCGGTTGTCGAGATTCGTGACGCGGTAGAAGTTTTGGTGCTGGTTCAGGTACAGATCGTGCACGTAGCGCGTGAGTCGCGTCCGGAACGAGATCGACAGCTTGGACTGCAGGAAGCGGATCATCGAGTTCGTGTAGGTCGACGGCACTGCAAGCGCGAACCACAGCCCCAGGCCACGCAGGAATCCCCAGCGGTCTGCTGAGATCAGCGTCTTGACGATGTATCCGTCCAAGCGAGCGACTAGCAGACTCAGGTAGGTGCGCAGCACGAGGAACATGCTGTGCAGCAAGAACAGGTACGTCTCCTTCGAGCGCAGGCTCGGGAAGATGATGCGGAAGAGGGCGCGGAGCTGCCGGAGGAACTCGCGATTGACGCCGACGCACATCGCACATCGCACTCGACATACTCTCGCCGGCCTCGGGCGCGATCGTGCTCTCGTTCTCGCGGACGGCCTGGGCGTTTTCGCGCGTGATACTTCCCCATGGACTCAGCATGCCGAGGCGCGCCTTGGCCGCCTTTTTGCTCACGGGCGGCGGCAGGGAAAAGGACTCGTAGTCCCTCACAAACGTCGCAGGGTTTGTGGGCGTGACATGCGCGGCAGTCAGACGGCCGCGGTCAGGTATGAGCAGCTTGATGGTGCCGTTGCCGCTCTCTGTCGGGTAGTACAGCTGCTCCAGGCCCTCGTCCAACGTCATGGGATCGACATGCTGGCGCTGCCAACGCAGACGAGCCCAGTGCCCGCGCAGGCGCCGCAGACCGAGCAGACGCTTATGGCCCAGCGCCAGCACCAGCAGCACCAGCACGAGTGCTCCGCGTGAGCGGTGCGGCGCTGTGGCCAGCCGTGACTGCACTGCTGCCATTCCCGCACAGCACGTTGAGGGAAAAAGGCTCAAAACGTCTCCACTGGGCCGAGGCCGCCGGCTGCGCGTGCGGCCCCCAGCCACGCCGGCGTCGGCGCCGTTCTGATCACGTGAGCGTCGGCGTGGCAGGGGCCCCTCCACGCCGGAGTTGCGTGGCCTTTGGCGCCACGACGCGTGTGGCTAGAAGCTTGGCGCTGGCGCTGTCATCGCCCCATCATGGTCGTGTCGGCGGCTGCGAGTCGTGGAGGCCGCAGCAGTATGGAGAGTGGCAGTGCGGGACTGCGTGCCTCGTTTGCGAGTGTGCGCTCAAGCATCGGTGCCGGTGTGGGCGATCCACACCGCATGTCGTTTGACCGCTCGGAATCGCATGCGTCCATACGGCCCATGAACGCGTACCAGCCGCTGGAGGACGGGCCGCACCGGTCGTCGGTGTCGTCGGCTGTGTTCTCGGGACCGCGTCTGAGCTTCTCCGTGGACGGGCCGTCGTTCACCTTCAAGAGCGCCGATCTTCGCCGTGCGTTGGAGCTTCACGAGGCACTCGCACGCAAGGCCTACATGGAGGGGTACCTGCTGGTGCGCCATGCCCTCGGTGTCGATGGCCAGCCAGATCACCGCACGAACCGCTTTGACACATGGACCGAGTGCTTTGTCCAGCTCCGCGGCACGGTCCTGAGTCTCTGGGAGGCGCAGCGTCTCGCCGACGCCGCGCAGCAGGGCCGCGACGTGCCGCCCATGTACATCAACGTGACTGAGGCCCTCGTGGACTATATCGGCATGTACGTCGATGCCCCCTTGTCCGACCCTGGCACCCGCCGCACCCTATACCATGTCTTTGCTCTGAACTCGGCGGGCCAGAATCGCGTCCTGTTCTGCTTCCATATCCCGCCGCCGTGTGACCCAGCGAAGGTCGAGCAGCGCCTCTCACCCAAGAATGCGCAGCATCCCGAGCATGCCGCTGTCGTCGAATGGCGCCGCAACGGCCTGCAGTACCTGCAGGCGTGGATCAACGCCATCCGACTCGCGTCGTGGGAGCGCATGCGTCTCGACGAGATCTACACGGGCGCGCTCATCCGCGCGCGCCTCAGTGCGGTCAAGGGGGCTGACGTCGCCGACGTCTCGGAGCTTGCCGTGCGCTCACCGCTCGTCAAGGGCCGGCACGAGGGCTTTGTGCGCGCACGGTTCATGGGCTCGACAGAGTGGCGCCGCTGCTGGATGGTCGTCCAGTCGCACTGGTCGGATGGCGAGCAGGCCACCGGCCTCCGCCGCATACTCCGCCTCGGCGGTGATCGCACGAGTGTCGTGGCCGAGTCGACGCACCCGCCGCCGCCGCCCCCTGGCGTGATTCCGTCGCCGGCTGTGGCGCACTTCTACGACTCGCGGCGCAGCAAGCAGCCCTTCGCGAGTCTGTGGCATGTGCGGCACGTATATGCCGTGTACCCGTCGCGTGCGCAGCTCGTAGAGGACAGCGTGCTGTTCAAGGCCGAGGGATCGCTGCCGCACGCGTCCACGACGTCGGCGACGCTGCACCCACGCACATCGGGCTGGGTCATGTTTATGCCTGACATTCCCGCGGGCCAGGCGCGCGGTGCGAATGCTGAGATGATGAAGTGGATTATTGCGATGATGGATGCCTTTGGGCTGTATGGTCGTCCGGATCAGTTTGTGTGGGACCCACGCAGCGCCCACTCGCCGTTCTTTGCGTACCCGATCGGGCCGTTCAAGGACCACCTGTTCCTTGATCGCGCGCTGGCCGAGTGCCTGGACATCTCGGTCGAAGATCACATGGTGACGCGCCAGATGCTGCATGACATTATGGCCGCGCGTATGCGTGGCGAGCAGACGGCGATCGCGCCGCCGCTGCCGGCGATCCTGTCGCAGAGTGCGTCGCAGCCCGCGCCGGCCCCGACGACGCCCGCTGACGC
>OJLG01000165.1_pt1 | contig 7729 bp, 8 predicted proteins | sample 1596901 | NCBI WGS metagenome assembly OJLG01 (sample SAMEA3904719, study PRJEB24821) | metagenome | biome: Builtin; feature: hospital; material: surface | place: USA | collected 2013-10-16
GTGTATAAGAGACAGCATCTAATTTATCAATTTTAAAACTGTTTATATGTTTTTATTTTAAAAATAGCTGATTTACGAAAATAGAAATAAAAATTAATTAATATAATTATCTTCCGCTAATGTATGCATAAATATACTAAAACTTTGGCAATACAAATTAACAGATTTTTTATCTTGCTTATTTGGTGACCATTGTTTAATATTATTTAACTCTGCTCATTATTTATTAAAGTGATATCCTTACATGTGCTAAATTAGTTGCTGCATTAGGTCCAGCAGGAGCTATTCCTGGAGCAAATAGGAGGAGTTATGTCAGGTAAAGCTTCGTGGAATAAAATATACTATCGCCTACATCAAGCTCAGCAACAAATGGGAGACTCCCTGTGAGAAATTTACTATCTCCACTACGAAAAAAATAATTGGCCAGAAGAACTTCTGCTTGGGCAGCAGCAGTAGCCGCTATTATCTATATCAGCCATCATCATTTCAGTATGAGGCTTAATTTCACCTTATACCTAACCTTGCTGCTGATTATCTATATTATTTTTTATTTTCTTTTGCTAAAACTTCAAAATAGACAGCTGGCAGAATTTTTTATTAATGAATCATCTGAAGATCATGCGATAGTAATCAAGCAATGGACCTTATTTGCTGCAGCCATGGTATGTATTGCTTTACTTGCGCTTATCTCTCCTCCCGATAATTGTTCTATAACAGGCGTTTGAGAGTATATATCCTCCAAGCACAGCTGATCCATGCATTGAAATTACAGTCACTTTTTTTTATCAAACTTGTTTGATATATCTACTCATAGGAAACTTTTCCTTAAAAATTTAACTCTCTCAATCAATGGCAATTACTAAGTTTATTTTTTCGGCTCCTACGACCGCGCGCGCCCTATTATCCTACAAGCAAGTACTTCTGTCTAGTCTGGTCACCAAATTCTACTATTCATTACAATTTGAAACCTTTTTTTATTTAAATCTATTTCTCAATTTAATAAAAAATCTAGCAGTCATTATAAAAAATATTAACGAATATAAAGCAACAGAAGGTATTAAAAAAATAAGTAACCCAATGCTAAGTAAAATACCGAAGTGATGAGGAATAGCGATCCCCCATCCATAAATACAGATAAAAGAGACAATAGCCCAGAGAGAAAAAGTTAAGGCAAGACTGTTGATACTTGTCCGCTTCTCCCAAGGTAAAATAACCATTAAATCATCAATCTTGAATTGAAAATTAATTATTTTTGACAGTATAAAATAAGATAATACGTAGACCACTAGCGGTATCGTTGAATATAAAACAAAGCTAAACCACATATTGAAGTTATGTCTACTAATATGATTAACAGTAAGTGCACTTAATATAAAACCAATCGTTTGAGAAAAATTCTTTTTATCGAAATGTTTTACATATCTACTTATATTTAGCTTTTCTTTTAGAGATTTAAATGCGATCATTTTTTAGCCTCTTTTTTAGTCTCGATAACCCCACGGTAAACATTTTATAGAATTTGTCCAATAAAGCCACCTCCTAAGTCTATCTGCTTACCTAAATTATTATTCCCCCCCCCATCTTGCTTCAGCTAATATGTCAAATACAGTGCCTTTTTTAGTTTAGATAAACCTCAACAAAATTCCCCTATCTAGCTTATATGATCCCAAATTTGTCATTTATGCTGTTTCATATCATTTACTAAAGCCTGTTAATAAATATGTTTAATAAATATGTTTATTAAATTTATTTAGCTTACTAAAAAACTGCCGGATAGCTAAAAAAATACATATACAAAACAAAGAATTGAAAGAGCCAATAAAATTGATATACCCAAATTTAGTATAATTCCATATGATGTTGTAGAACGATGGTCCGCATAAAGGTACAAGTTAATGATAAGGACAGCCAGAGAGAAAAATTCAGCGCAATATTTTTAATATTCGTTCGACTGTATCCAGGGTAGATGGCCATCACATCATCTATTTTAAATTGAAAACGAATGATTTTTAGATAATATAATAGAAGAAAATATAAATTATAACAGGGACTATAGAATATAAAGCACAGCTGATCCATGCATTGAAATTACAGTCACTTTTTTTTATCAAATTGTTTGATATATCTACTCATAGGGAATTTTTCCTTAAAAATTTAACTCTCTCAATCAATGGCAATTACTAAGTTTATTTTTTCGGCTCCTACGACCGCGCGCGCCCTATTATCCTACAAGCAAGTACTTCTGTCTAGTCTGGTCACCAAATTCTACTATTCATTACAATTTGAAACCTTTTTTTATTTAAATCTATTTCTCAATTTAATAAAAAATCTAGCAGTCATTATAAAAAATATTAACGAATATAAAGCAACAGAAGGTATTAAAAAAATAAGTAACCCAATGCTAAGTAAAATACCGAAGTGATGAGGAATAGCGATCCCCCATCCATAAATACAGATAAAAGAGACAATAGCCCAGAGAGAAAAAGTTAAGGCAAGACTGTTGATACTTGTCCGCTTCTCCCAAGGTAAAATAACCATTAAATCATCAATCTTGAATTGAAAATTAATTATTTTTGACAGTATAAAATAAGATAATACGTAGACCACTAGCGGTATCGTTGAATATAAAACAAAGCTAAACCACATATTGAAGTTATGTCTACTAATATGATCAACAGCAAGTACACTTAATATAAGACCAATTGTTTGAGAAAAATTCTTTTTATCGAAATGTTTTATATATCTACTTATACTTAGTTTTTCTTTTAAAGATTTAAATGCGATCATTTTTTGGCCTCTTTTTTAGCTTGATAATCATGATAAATATTCGATGCCGCTTTCCCAGCAAGACCTCCTAAAAACATACCTGCAGGTTGACCCCATCGATTACCTGCAAGTACTCCGACCATTGCTCCTGGAAGAACAGCCTCAGGACCTAATAAAGTTCCAACTGCTACTCCCGCTGCGCCGCCTAGCGTACCACCAATTTTGCTACCTATCATCCCTCCTGCCGCTGCACCTGCAGCCGCAGCTATTTCACTATCAAGCCCATCATTCCAGTTACAGTAAGCAAATGTAGGGACAAATAACAAAAAAATTAAAATTCTTTTCATAGCGCCGCCTTTTTGCTAATTAATTATGCCAAGCCAATCAATTATGTGGTAATAAAAAATAATTGTCAATTATAGTAGATGATGTGCTTTTCTTGAATTAGATAAATTAAGATTGGTATATACAAGGTCAGGCGAGCAATGAAATAATTGACTTAATTATTTCTATCTTAACAAAACCATTTTCTGGCAAATAATTGAACAGCTATTTTTTGGCAGCGATATCATCGCGGTATTGCATGCCATCAAAATGGATCACCTCTACCGCTTGATAAGCGCGTGCACGCGCTAATATCATATCTTCATCCAACGCTGCTACACACAATACCCGACCGCCACAGGTCACAATTCCCTCTTCAGTCTCTCGCGTGCCCGCATGAAACACTTTTGCAATGTCCCCTGCTTTATCTAGTCCGCTGATGTAATTGCCTTTTTTAGGATGTTGCGGATAGTTTTGCGCAGCTAATACCACAGCAACAGCGCTTTTATCACTCCATTCTAATTTAATTTTATGCAAACGCTGCTCACAGGCAGCCACTAACGCCTCTGATAAATCCCCTTCCAAACGTAGCAAAATTGCTTGCGTTTCAGGATCCCCCAAGCGACAATTAAACTCAATTACGCGCGGATTGCCATGTTGATCAATCATCAATCCCGCATACAAGAATCCTTGAAAAGTATGTCCTTCTGCTTTCATTCCCTGGATAGTAGGCTCAACTATTTGCGACATGATCTTATGTAGTAAAACATCATCCATTAAGTAAGATGGGCTATAAGCACCCATGCCTCCTGTGTTTGGTCCTCGATTGTGATTATGCAAGCGCTTATAATCATGACTGGTCGCTAAAGGCAAAATATGCTCTCCATCTACTATAGAAATAAAGCTCATTTCTATGCCCTCTAGGTAATCTTCTATCAAGATTTTCTGATGCTTGCCCTCTAATAATTGCTCAATTGCTTGTTCGGCAATGGGAATATTTTCTGCAACTACAACCCCTTTGCCACCAGCCAAACCATCTGCTTTAATAACAATAGGTACACCTTTGTCATAAACATATTTCTTTGCCTCTTCAACTTGATTAAAGACAGCAAAATGTACAGTTGGTATTTTATGACGCTGCATGAATTCTTTTGCAAAGTGCTTAGAGCTCTCGAGTCTCGCGGCATCTCGAGTGGGACCAAATATTTTTAAACCAGCTGCTATAAATTGGTCAACAATACCCGCTGCTAAAGGTGCCTCTGGACCTACTAAGGTAAGATCAATTGCTTTTTGCTGACAAAAAGCAATCAATTCATTAATTGATTCACTACCGATGTGTATATTTTTTACTTTATCCTCAGCTTGTGTGCCTGCATTACCAGGAGCAACGTAGACTTCCTTAACTCGAACCGTACTTGCTAATTTCCATGCAAGTGCATGCTCTCTAGCACCAGAACCAATTATTAAGACTTTCATATTAGTTATTTTCCCCCGTTTTTATTACCAATGAACCACTTGATTCCAAAGCAAATAAAGAACTACGATGTATCAAAGGAACAGCAACCTTTAAACAACAGGATTGCGATAGTTCCTGCACAATAATTGTCGATTGCGTTTTCTTAAGCCACCACCTTATTTTTGGCAAAAAAGCGTAATCACAGTACAGCACAAATTTCTCGTGAATTTCTTTTTCTTCAATTAAAGCTTGTGCTAACGCTGCTTTACTCACAGTTTTATAAGCTTTAATCAAACCAGGCACTCCCAAAAGCACCCCACCAAAATACCTTACCACAAATAAAACCGTATCGGTCAAATGATAAGAATCAATCTGCCCTAAAATTGGTCTCCCTGCTGTGCCCGAAGGCTCCCCGTCATCATTGATATGATGGAGCTCTTTTGGACCTACGCCAAGTCGATAAGCATAACATACATGTACTGCTTTAGGATGCTGCCTAATAAGAATATGTTGCCAATATTTAACTGTTTCTTCATCCACTACAGGATAAGCAAATGCCAAAAAACGACTTCCCTTACTTTTGTATTCTGCTTTACTCTCCAAACAAAGTGTACGAAAGCGTAAGAGGTCTTCGCTGTGCATGTCAAAAAGAATTTGCCTATGTTTTTAGATGCTCAATTAATTGAGGTACAACCTCAAATAAATCTCCAACCAGCCCATAATCAGCAAATTGAAAGATCGGAGCTTGCGGATCTTTGTTGATTGCCACAGTAATTGTGCTATCTTGCATTCCTGCCAAATGTTGAATAGCGCCAGAAATTCCTACCGCAATATAAAGTTCTGGCGCCACAATCTTACCTGTTTGACCTACTTGATGATCATTAGAAATAAACTGAGCATCCACCGCTGCACGTGAAGCACCAACTGCGGCATGTAGTACATCAGCAAGGGGAATGATAAGACGATTAAATGCCTCTTTGCTGCCCAAGCCGCGACCACCTGCTACAACGATCTTTGCTTCTTCCAAAGAAGGTCTATCAAAGCAAGTGGAAGATATTCGCTGTAATAGATGACTTAAAGTAAGTGGAGCTGGACACTTCTCTAAAACACGAATGGGCGCAGTTTGTTTATTAGTTTGCGCTACTTTAAATTGATTGCTGCGAATCATTAATATTGCATGTTGCGCGAGGATCTGTACTGTTTCTAATATATTGCCAGCATAAATGGGGTGCACAAAACAATTGTCTCCCTTAATCTGTATAACTTCACTCACTGCTGGTCTATTTAAAAGTCCGGCAATTCGTGGCAAAATATTTTTACCAAAGGTATTAGATGTTGCTACAATATAGTCATAAGGGCCTGCCAAGGTAGTAACCAAAGCAGCTAATTCTTCTGCCAACTGTCCTTTATAGTGGGCAGCTTGTGCCACAATAACTTCCTTAACTCCCTCAATATATGCCGCATCGTCGGCTGCTGCCACCATAGCCTGATCAATAGCAATTAGCACTGTGACCTCTCCTAATTGGGAAGCGGCACTGATTAAGCGTGAAGTGTCTTTAGCTAAACCGTTTTCTTTGATTTCGGCAATGACTAGACTCTTCATTATAACTTCTCCGCCAAAATCGCTTGTAACTTATTGGCCAGTTCGAAAACTGTTTGCAAATGTTCTTGTCTTCTATGTTTGCGTTGTAAAGCATAAGAAATTATCCGCAAAGAAGACTTAATATCTGCTTTAATGTCTGATAGTTTTACTTTTTGCAAAGGTTTTTGCTTGGCTTTCATAATATTAGGCAGTTTGACAAACCGCGGTTCGTTTAATTGTAAGTCAGCGCTGATTACTGCTGGTAAATTTAAATCTAAGGTTTCTGTTCCTCCATCTATTTCCCTAACCACTTGTACTTTGCTTTTTTCAGCATTAATTTTCACTTTACTAACAAAAGTTCCCTGTGCAATATTTAGTTGTGCTGCTACCATCTGCGGAACCTGACTAGCATCATCATCAATAGCTTGTTTACCAAATAACAGTATGTCTGGTTGTTCTTTTCGAGCAAGTAAAGCAATAGTGCTAGCAACCGTTAGCGTTTCTAAATGATCCTCAGATTCAACTAAAATAGCCCGATCAGCCCCTATGGCCAGAGCAGTTCGCAAAACATCTTCAGCACGCGTAGAACCAATGCACACTACTACTACCTCTTTGAGTTGACCCCCTTCTTTTAAACGCACAGCTTCTTCCAAAGCAATTTCATCAAAAGGATTAATGCTCATCTTTAAATGAGCCTTCTCTAAACTTTTTCCATCTGACGCAATACCAACACGGGCATTTAAATCTACCACCCTTTTTATTGCAACTAATGCTTTCATGCCTCATCCTTTAAAGCTATACCAGCCTCTATGCTCTCTTGCCATTTTTGACTGACCAAAGCAATATTGTTAGTTGATTTAACTCCATGTACTATTTTTGCCCATGGCCTATTTTCTAAACGGGTATTGCTCGCTGAGCTATTAGGATAAATACCGAGGGTAGGTATATTCAAAGCATTAGCAAGGTGTAGCAAACCTGTATCCACTGCGACTACCGAATCACTTTTTGAAAGTAATAAAGCCACTTGCGAGAGAGTCATTTTAGGACAAACCTTAACAAAATCCAAACCCTGCGCCAGAAATCTAACCGCTGCTTTTTCCTGTTCATTTCCCCAAGTGAGATAAACCATTTTCTTATCTAAGCGATTTCTTTGCTTTAGCAAAACTCTCCAGTTTTCTATTGGCCACAGCTTGTACTTGCGACTTGTACCATATACTGCCACATGGAAAGCATGTTCTATCGGAAAATCTAGTTTGATGTCAGGTGGAATAGTGAGATTGAGTGAACATTTTTCACGCTTTATTTGTTCTTCATAAGCAAAAGCTAGAGCAAATAACTGTCTGTTTTTCCAGATAACATTGTCTGCCTCTGATATTGTATGAGTATGATTATAAAATATACTTGCCCATTTTTCTCGAGCATTTAATCTAGAAAAACCATGAACTGGCGCTTTTATTAATTTGGTAATCAGAGCACTTTTTAATAAGCCTTGATTATCAATGATTTGATCATATAGTTCTTCTTGTAAGAGTTTGATTTGATGGAACATATGTTTCCAATTGCTTATTTTAAATATTTTCTTTCGATACTCTCTCCAAGAA
>OJLG01000166.1_pt1 | contig 7728 bp, 9 predicted proteins | sample 1596901 | NCBI WGS metagenome assembly OJLG01 (sample SAMEA3904719, study PRJEB24821) | metagenome | biome: Builtin; feature: hospital; material: surface | place: USA | collected 2013-10-16
ATCATTGGACGGTAGACATTGAGCTCAAAATTACCAGACGCCCCACCTACGTTAATAGCCACATCATTGCCCATTACTTGGGCACACAGCATTGTAATTGCTTCGCACTGTGTTGGATTTACTTTCCCGGGCATAATTGAAGAACCAGGTTCATTTTCAGGCAAACTAATTTCTCCCAGACCACAGCGAGGACCACTAGCCAACCATCTGATATCATTAGCAATTTTAAGTAAACTAGCAGCCAAAGTTTTTAAAGCTCCATGGGCATTGACTAAACCATCGACACTGGCGAGTGATTCAAATTTATTGGTAGAGCTCACAAAAGGGGCTTGGGTATAGTCAGCGATGGCTTTAGCTACTTTTTGGGCATAAGTTTTAGGAGCGTTTAAACCAGTACCAACGGCTGTACCGCCTAATGCCAATTCATATAAATGAGCTAAGGCGTCTTCAATGTGTTTTTTACTATGTTCTAACTGTGCTACATAAGCTGAAAAGGCCTGTCCTAAAGTTAGGGGTGTGGCATCTTGTAGATGAGTTCGACCAATCTTAACGATGTGATTAAAGGCAACAACTTTTTCTGAAAAAGTTTTGTGTAATTGATCGATGGCTGGCAGTAAATGTTTGCGGATTTGAGTGGCAGCTGCAAGATGCATGGCAGTAGGAAAGACATCATTGGAAGATTGACTTTTATTGACATCATCATTGGGATGGATCAGGCGTTTTTCACCAACTGTGCCGCCCAAGATCTGTGAAGCGCGATTGGCTAGCACTTCATTCATATTCATATTGGATTGTGTTCCAGAACCTGTTTGCCATACAACTAATGGAAACTCGTCTGGGAATTTCCAAGACAACACTTCATCTGCTGCTTGCACGATAGCTTGTTGTTTTTTCTCATCCAAAAGACCCAACTCATGATTAATCAGAGCACTAGAACGTTTGATAATTGCTAAAGCTTCAATAATTGCTTTTGGTTGCTTTTCCCCAGAGATCTTAAAATTTTGTAAAGATCGTTGTGTTTGTGCACCCCATAGATGATTAGCAGGTACTTTAACTTCACCTAATGTATCTTTTTCCACACGAAATGTCATTGGATTTACCTCTATATCCGAAATAAGAAAATACTGATTATGTATTATAATGTGCATCTTACAGTCTGATAAGACTACTAAATTAAAGATCTATAATTTTTATAGCGGCAAAGGCAAAGGTTGCTTATTTATTTCCAAGGCATATGAACTCAATTTTGCTACTGATTATCTTTTTGCTAATAGCACTGTTATTAGGCTTATATGTTTTGCAACAACATTTGCGACAGCGTTTTGACGCTGATCTTGTCTCTTTAAAAAATTGTATGAAAAATAATTATAAAGATGAAAACTTGCGCAGTTTACGCCCTACAGTAGATAGAACACAGCCTACAATAGATAAAACACAGCTAAGACGGCGCCTGCTTGAGAGATCCAACAGTTATTTTACCCAATTAAGTCAATTCAAAAAAGATCACCACGCAATGCAGGCTAAAAAGAAGAAAACGAAAGCTTTTATTGATAATTTTGATAATTATTCATTTAAGTCAGTACGGACAGCAAAGCCGCAGACAGAGCAAGTTTCTTTGTCAGATAAGCAGACAATTAGCCTTAATGTAAAACTACAGGCTGCTAATAGTGATAAGACAGGTGCTAATCTTTCCACCTTATCTGATTATCAGATGATTTCTAAAGATGATATCGCGCATTTTCATTTACGTCGTCAAGCTTTATTGCTTGATAAGAAGTCTCGCAGTCGGTTCCTTATGACAAAGCCAGACCGAATGACCAGTCTTCATAAGGAAAGAGTACGTGCGTTTCATAGGCGACCTATCGAAGAAGTAATCAAGCATCAAGATAGTGAAAAAAATATTTCAAAGCAAATAAATAGTACTTCTGCAAATCGGCTGATTAGTGCAGATGAAATCAAGCATAATTTACTAAAACTAAGGCAGGTGCGCCGGCAGGATGAAAAAAGAGATAGTGCCGCTATTGAGAGAATGCAACAGACCATTGCACCAGAAGAGATCTATCGCAATTTGCAGGGTAGTAGTTCGCCATTGGTAGCTAAAGAAGCCAAGCAGCAAAGTACCGCTATTTTATCTGGCCGTAAAAGTATTATTCCGCATTCGGCGATTTATCGCGTGCCACAGACAGAAACTTTGCAGGAAAATAAGCCCATTTCCAGCCAGTTTACCCCTATTCAATTATTCAAGCAGCCAAAGGAAGGTAGCAGTGACTCTTCATATGCTAAGCAATGTCACTTATATGAGAAACCTCTTGCAACTGATCATGTTCATGAACAGATATTTCAGGGAAATAACTTAAATATCAAGCAAGAAGCCAAGCATATTATTAAACAAGAAAAAATAGATCAGCAATTAGCAGATCAATCTTCATTGATTACAACTAGCTCTAGGAATATATCAGAGAATTTTACAAGTAGAGAGCAAGTGGGTGATGTCCAACAAACGCATCTTAGTTCTGGAAAAATATATTGCCGACCACCGATTAATTTATTAACACCACCTGTAAAGCAACTTGATACAAAACAAGAAAATCAACAAGCAGTTTTGGTGCGTGGAAGATTGATTGAAGATAAACTGGCTGAGTTTAAAGTGAAAGTCAAGGTGACAGATGCCTATGCTGGTCCCGTAGTCACACGCTATGATATCGAACCAGATATTGGAGTACGCGGCAATCAAGTAGTTAACTTAGAGAAAGACCTAGCTAGGGCTTTAGGTTGTGCCTCGATCCGTATTGTTGACACGATACCTGGAAAAACATGTATGGGTCTTGAGTTACCTAATGAACGCCGTCAAGTCATTCGTTTGGCAGAAATATTCAATAGTAATACTTTCCTGGAAAGTAAATCAAAACTTCCATTGGCATTGGGGCAAGATATTACGGGAACACCTGTGGTGATTGATCTAGCCAAATCTCCGCATTTATTGGTTGCAGGAACTACAGGTTCTGGAAAATCTGTCGGTATTAATGCCATGATTTTATCGATATTATATCAATCAACACCAGATGAAGTACGTTTGATCATGATCGATCCTAAAATGCTAGAACTAAGTATCTATGAAGATATTCCGCATTTACTGGCACCTGTAGTCACAGACATGAAGTTAGCACCTAACGCACTAATTTGGTGTGTTAATGAGATGGAAAAGCGCTATAAAATCATGAGCCATTTGGGTGTGCGTCATATTCTTGGCTTCAATCAAAAGTTAAAAGAAGCAAAAGAAAGAGGTGAGACAATTGCTAATCCTTTTAGCTTGACGCCTAATGAGCCTGAACCTTTAGAGCATTTTCCTTATATTGTTTTGGTCATTGATGAATTTGCAGATTTGATGATGAGTACGGGTAAGAAAATTTAAGAATTAATTGCGCGTTTGGCGCAAAAAGCACGTGCTGCGGGGATTCATTTGATTTTAGCTACTCAGCGTCCTTCAGTTGATGTGATTACTGGTTTGATCAAAGCAAATATTCCTTCAAGAATTGCTTTTCAGGTGTCAAGTAAGATAGATAGCCGGACTATTTTGGATCAAATGGGTGCAGAAAGTTTACTTGGTATGGGGGATATGCTTTATACCAAAGGTTTTGGTCAACCACTACGCATTCACGGTGCTTTCGTGGCAGATGACGAAGTACATCGTGTGGTTGAATATCTTAAGTCGCAAGCAACTCCTGATTACATCGATGATATTCTAAGCGCCGGGGCGGCAGACGAAGATAATTTATCTAGTCAGAACAGTGGTCAATCAGGGGAAGAGCTTGATGAATTATATGATGAGGCAGTTAACACAGTGTTGACACACCAAAAAGCCAGTATTTCATTTGTGCAGCGTAATTTAAGAATAGGCTATAACCGCGCTGCGCGGCTCATTGAGCAAATGGAGGCAGACGGTATTGTCTCAGCTCCTGAAAATAATGGTGTTCGTACAATTTTAAGTCGATTACCTTTAAAGGAAATGGTATAACTTCAATTAAAGGAATAAAAATACTTTATGTTTACTGGCATCGTACAAGGCACAGGTCGCTTAATACGGCTTGAGGTACATCCTAAAGAGCTATCGCGAACCCATTGGGTGCGACTGCCAATAGGCTGTGATAGAAACTTATATGTGGGCGCTTCTGTTGCACATAACGGCTGTTGTTTGACTGTTACTAAGAAAAAAGAAGGTCTATTTGCTTTTCACTTAATGGAAGAGACCTTAAAAAAAACAAATTTAGCTGATCTTCAAGAAGGAGATGAAGTTAATATTGAACGCGCCTTGAAAATGGGAGATGAAATTGGTGGACATCTCATGAGTGGACATATCGTAGGCACTTTAGCAATTAATCATATTGATAAAAAAGAAAATAGCTATGCTTTTTATTTTGCATTGCCAAGTGCTTTTAAACCTTATGTGTTGTGTAAAGGTTATATTGGCTTAAATGGTTGTAGTCTAACCATTGGTGAAGTAGGGAGTGATTATTTTGTGGTTTATCTCGTTCCAGAGACTTTGCAGCGAACCACTTTCAAATATAGTCAGAAGGGTGATTTGGTTAATCTTGAAATAGACAATCAAACACAAGCTGTGGTAGATACAACACGACGTGTTTTAAGTGAATTAAAAGAAACAAATAATTTAAGATTATAAAGTTTAATCATAGAATCGTCATTACCTGGCTATGTTTTACGAAATGTATTTTTAGGAAAAATTAGTGACTGTTAGAAAAAAAATAGTAAAAAAATCCTATCATCCCGACCTGAGAGTGCGTAATGCCAGGCGCATGGCACTACGCGCTCCGAATCAACATATTCAAAAAAAGTCGGCACGCTTACGCAAAGAAAGAATCGATAAAAGTAGATTAGAACCCCAGCGATTGCAAAAAATGTTGGCCAACTCTGGTTTGGGCTCTAGGCGTGATATGGAAAAACTGATTGAGCAAGGGCAGGTGCTGGTTAATGGTAAAACTGCTAAGTTGGGGGATAAGGTACAACCAACCGATAAGGTATTAATCAACCACCGACGCCAATTAAAACTTAATTTTGCTGACCGTCTGCCGCGTATCTTGTTGTATCATAAAGAAGTAGGGGAACTTGTTTCCAGAAATGACCCGCGGTATAGACAGACCGTATTTATGCGTATTCCGCTTTTAAAAGATCAAAAATGGCGCGTAGTAGGACGCTTAGATATGAACACCTCTGGTTTATTGATTTTTACCACTTCGGGTGATTTAGTCAATCGATTTTCTCATCCACGCTTTGCTATTGATCGCGAATATGCAGTGAGAGTAAAAGGTATTTTGACTATAGAGCAAATGCATCAACTCACGCATAAAGGTGTTATGTTGTCAGATGGTTTGGCTAAAGTTGCAAGCATTCAAGAGCGTCAGGTGGTTGACGAACGCAGCCAATATCGTTGGTATAACTTGGTTTTACAAGAAGGGCGTAATCGTGAGGTTCGTCGTATATTTGAATTTTTTGGTTTAATGGTAAGTCGTTTGATTCGCACACGATTTGGGCCAATTACCATTCCACCACGTTTGAAATCAGGGTTGTACTATGAATTAAATGAAGTAGAAGTAGAGTATGTTTTAAAAGAAATGGGTGTGTTAAAAAATATTAATAAAAAATTTTTATATAGCTATATTTAGCTATTAATTTTTGCTTGTCTTTCTTAGAGAAAGATAGGATAATAAGCTTTAAGGCTGTCATTTGGCTGCGCCATTATGTCTTGATTGTATAAACCTCCGTAAAATTAGAGCAAGAAAGAAAAAGATATGAGAAAGTTGTTATTACTTGGTTTAATGACGCTAAGTACCTCTAAGTGCGTCAATGCAAATGTTTATGATGTTATCTCACGATCTTTAGGCCGTCATGTTGTTGATGTTGATAAAGTAAGGAAAGAAGCTCAGGACGAGCAGACTCAACAGATTAAGGATAATGTAAGAGTTAGCATAGAGAAGCAGTGTCTTAAAATACATTTCTTTAAGGATTTTTTCATTTGCCCACCAGTTACTCCTGGTAAAGTCAATGGTGCTATTGATGGCGCTGACAATGACTGATTGGTGTTGTTATATCTTTTTATGTCCAATAGTATAGTTTAGTAGAAGGGAAAATTATGAAGAAAATACTGATTATGAGTCTTGTAGCCTCTAGCGCGGTTTTTTATGCTCATGCCGGTATGTTGCATCTTGTTGAGCAAAAAGCGAAAGATAAGGCAGAAGATTTTATTTTTACTCAATTAGATCAAAGCTGCTTAAAAGTTAATTTAGGTGATACTTTCTATTTCTGCCCTCCTGTGACAAAAAGCAAAATTACCAAGGCAATTGATAAGATATAAAAGCTTTTATTGTTTCGAGTAATCAGGCAAAAGAGCCTCGTGTTTATTATAAATAGGTGGCTCTTTTTTGTTGTATTTTTTATTTTAATATTTTGTTTAGCCATTCCATCTACCTTATTATCGATGTTTCTGATGAATAGTTAGCTCGCTTGTCTTCTCAGTTTATGTATCACTTTTTTGTTATTATCTTCTGATTTATCTAGATTTTTGGTTTGCTGATATCTTATTTTCATGAGTATTAAGATTGCCCATATCATATGTTTTAGCGCTGCTTGATCTGATTATTTGACGGCATTAATTTAATTTTGATCCAATCCTACGGATTGGCCGTCTTTATGTATTGCCGTAATAGGGTTGGTGGCGACAATTGCTGTACTGGCGGGAAGGTTATCTACCTCAAACCGGGATAGTATTTGTTGAGTAGATCGATTCCTCGATTTTTGGGTATTTTGCCAAGGCATTAGCAACTGTTGAAAATATAAAAAATATAAATAGGGACAAAACCCTAAAAAAAATATGTTATTCAAATGAAAATAAAGCGGGTTGGTGTTTCAATAAAATCTGTTTGATAATCGCCATTTAAGTTTGTTTAACTTAATCCCCCCGTGAATTTGATTGATTGAAAGTAAAATTACTAATCCTTTTAATAGTGATTGATTCATCATCCTGCTTGCTACCTCGATTTAAAAACTATTTTATCGTTAACTATTTGAATATTTGTGTCCATCGTCTATTTTTACTATCAGGTCCATAGAGTTGTCTAGGAACATACATTTTTATACTGTACTCTTTGTAATCATGGTTCATCATATCTAGCTCTTTTATTCTTCTATATTCTACTCCTCTCATGTAACGATGTTGACTGGTATCTAAACGTTGATAGGCTGCTATAAATAATTGCGTATCTTTATCTGGGTTATCAAAGTTAAGCTTCCTACCAGAGTTGATGTAATCAGCGACAAATTTAGAACCATTATCTTGAGCGGTCAATGCGCCGTCACCTCCATTATATGCTCGGGACACTAAGGCATTGCACACATCTTGGGTAACAGGTGCTTTGATATGTCTTTTCACTATTATCTCAGCCTTTTTTAAATAATCTGATGGCTTCTCGTTCAGTTATACCATCTTTATATTTTTCAAATTCTGCTCTGCTTTAGATTAAATGTCCCCAACCGATGGTAGCACCTTCTTTGTATTCGGTAATATATTTCCCTGTTTTATCATAATAGGCTCGAGCTCTAAAGTCCCTTCCCTCCATTTGCCCAATGCGTTTCGCACCCCCTGGGCATCAGCATACCGACCAGGGTCTTGATCCTGAGCTGGTCCTATATACTGATCATCTGGATTGACTATAAACC
>OJLG01000177.1_pt1 | contig 7538 bp, 6 predicted proteins | sample 1596901 | NCBI WGS metagenome assembly OJLG01 (sample SAMEA3904719, study PRJEB24821) | metagenome | biome: Builtin; feature: hospital; material: surface | place: USA | collected 2013-10-16
GTAGATAAGCCACATCTTGGGCAGCGATTTGCGGTGAGTGATCAAGTGTATATTCTTGGTCATTTAAATGATAGCCGCCAGAAAATAAATTAAATATCAATTTATCGAAAGAGGAACCAATATCCATGCTACCTGCCGAAATCAAATAGAGACTTTCTGGGTTTGCTTTGCCAAATCTTTTAATATAGCGATCTATCTGATAGCGTACATATTGAAAGTTGAAGAAGCGACGCTCGAAAGTAGAACCTGATTCTGCATAGTTAATCCCCCCTAAAGTGTAAGGAACGGATGGCTTTCCTGAGTAGATTTCGCTTAAATAGTCATTATAGAGATTTGCGTTAAAACCTCCTGGTAGAAAAAGGGTAGAGCGAGTATGGGCCCCTTTATCGCTCATACTGTCACCAAAAGAAACCACTTGTTTAAATTCATGATCCTTAGATTTATTTTGATAATCAACTGCAGGATAAATTTTGACATAATCGGGATTAAATACACCGATTGACCACTCATTAAGGCGTCTTTCTAAAAACCTTGTCACAAAAAATGGATTAGGATTTTCTGCTACAATATTTTTAAGATCGGTGAAGAAATCTTCTGCCTGAGCTGCAGCTGGTATGGATGACAGCAGTCCGAGCGTTGTCAAATGAATTAGAGTTTTTTTGGTATTCATGATTTCTAAAAATAAGTGGTTACAGATAATTTCTTAAGATTGACTTTTTGCTGGGGCCAAAGATAAAAAATAAATAGCTACAACCTACCTTAGCTTTTTAATAGCCTTTCAGCTGCTAATGCGCCGCCATTATTTCATTTATCAGAGGTTGCGTCAATATAATTGTTTATTGTTAAAGATTTATGTCCATCCTGCTTGCATGGATGCTTAAGACAGATATGCTTTAAACTGTTTCATATATTTTGTAGCATTCCCGCCTTAATTTATCTGTATCAAAGGCGATACAACTCGAATACTCCTGGAATATTTCCTAGTTGCGAAAGCATGGGCGTTAGTTCACAAATGGTTTTTACTTCAAGAGTGAATTTTATCTTTACGCTTGTTCCTATCAACTGACTTTGTATGCTAGTTGCGCGTATTTTGGCGCGTGCCAATACCTCTGTGATATCGCGTAACAGTCCTTCTCGGTCTTCAGCTAGTATCTGGATATCAATAGAAAAGATTGCCTGTTCTTCTGCGAGCTCTCCCCACTGTGCCGATAATATTCGTTCTGGAAAGTTTTCAGCTAATTTAAGAAAATTTGGGCAGCTTTGGCGATGAATTGATATACCACGTCCTTTGGTTACAAAACCAATGATCGGATCAGGAGGTGCTGGCTTACAGCATTTTGCTAAGGTTGATAATATATCGCTTTCACCGTTGATCAATATGCCTTTATTGCCGATTGTCTTGGCACGACTCTCTTTAATAAAGGAATCTTTGCTTAGTTGGTTAGTTCGCTCTTGTGAGACAGCGATAAGTTCTTGTATTGCCTGTTTAATATGCTTGCTTCTTATTTCTCCGTGACCGAGTGCTAAATAAAGTTCACTCACATCTTTAAAGTGTAGTTGTGCGGCAATAGTATTAAGGCTGGGGCGTTTATCTATTTTATGTAAGGCTTTTTCCAGATAGTTTTTACCGATTTCTTTAATCGATTCAACACTCTTTTTGCGGATAAAAGCGCGTATTTTTGCAATGGCTTTGGGACTTTTGACCCAACCTTCATGTAACCAATTGACAGATGGATTTCCTTCTTTGGAAGTAATAATTTCTATTCGTTGTCCATTTTCAAGTGGAGTAGATAAGGGCACGATAGAACCGTTGATTTTGGCGCCGCGACATTGATGGCCCACATCAGTATGTAGTGCATAGGCAAAGTCAATTGGTGTTGAACCGACAGGTAAAGAGATGACTTTACCTCTTGGGGTTAAAACATAGATTGTGTCTTTAAAAAGCTCAGTTTGAAAGGCATAAGTCAAATCTTCTTTATCGAGAGTGGCAACATTTTCACGCCAATCAAGCAATTGTCTTAACCAAGCGATTTTTTGTTCATAGATTGAATCACTCTTGCCTCCTTCTTTGTATTTCCAGTGAGCAGCCATTCCAAATTCGGCGAACTGATGCATTTCAAAAGTGCGAATTTGTACCTCAACACTTTTATTGTCAGGTCCTACAATCACAGTATGCAAACTTTGATAGTCATTGGGTTTGGGGTTGAAAATATAATCATCAAATTCACTAGAGATGGGGCGCCATAAACTATGTACTACGCCTAAGGTGTGATAGCATTGTGATACCGTCTGAACCATAATTCGTACTGCTCGGATATCATATAGTTCCTCAAAATTAAGATGCTTTTTTTGCATCTTACGGTAAATGGAGTAGATATGTTTGGGTCTACCACTTACCTCACACTCGATACCGGTCTTTTTTAACTCGTTTTTAAGAGTTTCGGTAAATTCCTTGAGATATTCAAGCCGCTCCACTCTTTTTTCATTAAGCAGCTGAGCAATTTTTTTGTATTCTTTGGGTTGACTATATTGAAAACCAAAGTCTTCTAGTTCCCATTTTAATTGCCAAATACCTAACCGATTGGCAAGCGGGGCAAAGATATCTAAAGTCTTTTTCGCATAGGCTGATTGATCAAAATCACAAGGTGCTTTAGATAATTGCCGCATATTATGTGTCACCATAGCCAGTTGAATGAAAACGATACGAATATCATTGACCATAGCCAATAACATTTTGCGCATTGATTCAGTTTGTTTGATACGCTCTTGTGCGGTAGCAAAAGCAGCGTCTTTGATGAAGTTAGTGAGTTCTTGAATTTGATTAAAACCATAAATTAGTGAAATCACTTCGTCATCAATATGAGAGGCAAGCTTATCTTTCCAGTGTTCAGGATGATAAAAGGGCACATAAGCAAGTAGCGTAGCTAAGATGGAAGTATCACGTAATTCTAGTGTACTGATGATTTTTGCAGTTTCGAGCAAGTGAGGAACTAGGGGCAACTTGATTTCACTTGTTGCTTTTGCAGGATAATATTGTTCCATAAGATGCAAGGCAACATGATAGAGTTCATCAGAAAGATTCGGGATGATGCTTTTCGTGCTAGGTGATGGAGTGTACATTATTGCACTTAACCTCTAACTTTTCTATCATTGCTACTTGAGTATTTTACATGATTTTGATCTAGTCAATGTGGAATGGTTAATAGTGCTTCTTAGCTGCGATTTGGTGGGGATATAGCAATGAGAAAAGTGCGTGTTTCAGTGGGAATAGTCTTTAATACTCAAGGAAAAGTTTTAATCAGCACACGTGAACAGAATCGAAGTTATCAGGGGTACTGGGAGTTTCCAGGAGGCAAAGCAGAGGCAAAAGAAAACGGTTTAATGGCTTTAAGAAGAGAACTCAAGGAAGAGCTAAATATTGATGTGCATCAGGCTACCCCCTGGCTAAGTAGGCAAATTATTGATGACAATACTCTTTTAGATATATCTTTTTGGTGTATCTGTGGAAAGCAGTGGTCTGGTGATATCAAAGCTAGAGAAGAACAATACTGGGAATTTGTTTGGCCAGCAAAGTTGTCAGATAAAAATTTTTTGCCAAGTAATAGTGAAGTTGTGAAGGCTCTCATATACCCGCGGCAGCTTCTGTTGTACAATACTGTTTTCTATGATCAGGAGCAATCCTTTCGTCTGTTACCTTATCGCGAAAGCTTATCTCCCTCTGATAAAGTGTACTATTTGAGTAGAGACTATCGGAACCTTAGCACTCAGCCGAATTACAGTTGCATCGTAGTTGTCGTGGAGAATACACAGCAAATGAAAGAAGCTTTAGGTGCTAATGCTTTGATCTGGAATATTATTTCTCTCAATAGCTATCATATGTTATGTCGGGTTTTAAAAGAGGGGCAGTTCATTCCAATATGGGCATTAAATGCCACTACTCAAGAAATAGATCATTTAAATAAACTGGGTGTCCACGGTTTTGCTTATCGTGAAGGAGTTTAATTGATCTAGTTCAGAGTGATTCATAGCCATTTGGATTGTGTGATTGCCAGCGCCAGGTGTCCTCCATCATTTGTGGTAGACTATATTGACATCGCCAACCCAAATGGCGTAGTGCTTTGCTAGGGTCAGCATAGCAAATGGCAATGTCACCAGGTCGTCTGGGGACAATTTGATAAGAAATTTTTTGTCCACTTGCTTTGGCGAAAGCTTTGATCACTTCAAGAACTGAATAACCTTGGCCTGTTCCCAAATTATAAACATGCACACCTGGATCGTTTGCATGCTTATCAAAAGCCTTTAAATGACCATAGGCTAGGTCCATGACGTGGATGTAATCACGCACGCCTGTGCCGTCTGGGGTAGGGTAGTCATCACCAAATACCAGCACTTTCTCTTGTTTTCCTACGGCAACTTGGCTGACAAAAGGTAATAGATTGTTAGGAATACCCCGGGGATCTTCACCTATTTTCCCACTTTTATGAGCAGCAATTGGGTTGAAATAGCGTAATAGAACCACCCGCCACTGTGGATCACTGTGATACAGATCTTGCAGCATGTTTTCGATCATATATTTGGAACGACCATAAGGATTAGTAGTATTTCCAACAGGCATATCCTCAGTGATAGGCATTTTTAAGGGGGCGCCGTAAACAGTGGCGGAAGAAGAAAATATGATGGTTTTTACTTGTGCTTCTTGCATCGCTGTTAATAGTTTTAAACTACCTGATACATTATTATCATAGTAAAGCAGAGGTTTTGCTACACTTTCTCCTACTGCCTTAAGACCTGCAAAATGAATAACTGCTGTGATCTTGTACTGACTAAAAAGTTGATACAATAAGGTAGTATCACGAATATCACCTTCCACAAAAGGGATTTTCGCTCCCACAAGTTTTTTCAAGCGGTCCAACACTTTAGAAGAGGAATTACTCAAATTATCCACAATAAGCACCTGATGACCAGCTTCACAGAGTGTCAATACTGTGTGTGAACCAATATAGCCTGCTCCTCCTGTAACTAGAATCATTTTATTTATCTTTCCGGTTCAATGACTGTATCTATAGTACCATGAGGGGAGGATAGCGTAGTAATTAGAACATGTACAATGCGTCCATCAATAATTAAGAGTAGTGCAGCCATGTTTCGTTATATTAAGTGCACCTTCTATTTTTGGATAACACCCCCTCTTTTAAAGTACCTGCCTGGATCAGTGAGTTAATTTGTTTAGTGGCATTCCCGGTGTCATTCATCACTCTAGGAATATTGCAAAGAAGTAACAAACGTTGGCAGTTAAAGCAAGTGCTAATTCGCTGACCACAGTATCAGCATTAATATTCAAAGCTTCTCCCTGTTGATCAACACCGATTGGTGTAATCACCGAAATAATATCATTATCAATGATTGCGCTTAAGAAACTTTTTTATCAATAGAAGAAATAACTCCAACGTGACCCAGATCCAGATCGGGAGCGTTAGATTCATTTAACTGCAGTTTTTTAGCCTGAATTATATATGCATCCTGACCTGTTAAACCCGATGGCACGTCCACCATAAAAATTGATGAGAGATGCGATGTTTTTATTGATTAAGTCTGCTCTAATACCATTTGCACTACTGGCATCGTATTGCTATCAGTAATCCTTAAAACGTGAAAAAAATGCTCTTTAATACTCGTTTTTGCCTAGTTTTTGTAACATTGATTTAATATGAGCTCGCCCCCGTGCACTATTACCAGGTTTAAGGCTGATTAGTCTAAGAAAGACCACATCTTACACAAAGCTATGTTGTAATGCCTGATTTATCATGGCATTGCCACTATATTGATTACCAAGGAATCAGTAAATTTTTGTTGTTGTAATTCATCAATAACTGACTGTGTAAAAAACTCGACATCTTTCTAACAAGCACCTTGCATGATAAATATGCACAGCAATATGCATCCAGCGATAATACGATACCATCCCCAAGGTTTAAAACCATAACGACGCACTAAACCAATAAAAACACGAACCGATAAAATAGCCACAATAAAGGCAACAATAAAGCCAAATAAAAATAGATGAAGATGTTCTGGAGAAGAGAGAATGAGCTGGTAGCCTTTTTGGCTGATTCCACCATTATCCCATTGCTTAATTAGAAGAGAGAATAAGGTTGCTGCACACATTGTGGGTACAGCTAGGAAAAAAGAAAACTCGGCAGCCAATGAACGGGAAAGGTTTTGTTGCATTCCACCAACAATGGAGGCAGCAGAGCGGCTAACCCCTGGAATTAGTGCCAAACATTGCCAACAACCAATTATAAAAGCTCGTTTAAAGTCAATTTGAGATTCTTCAGTGATATGTGTTGGCTGATTAAAATATTCATCCACAAATAATAGAGCTACACCACCAATTATTAGTAGGATGGCAACGATGACTGGCTTCTCTAGCCAGTTTTCGATGACATGATGCAACAAAGCACCAGAAAAAAGAGCTGGTAAAACGGCAATCAGCAATTTAGCGTAAAAATTTAGGGCAGAACGATTAAAAAATTGATGCCAATAGCATACCACGACCGCAAGAATAGCGCCCATTTGTACAGCAATAATAAATACCTTGGCAAAAGCATCTTCTTTGATATGCAGTAACGCAAAAGTAAAGATCATATGCGCTGTCGAGGAAACTGGTAGATATTCAGTCAGTCCTTCGACGATACTGATAATTAAGGTGTTGACAATATCCATGTATGATACGAGATATAGGCTTTACAAAACAGTCGGTTATAAGCTATCTGCACACAGTTGAGCACCACTATTTTCTACTAAAGGAATGGGCTTTTTCTCTCTTTTAGCCAAATCAATAAGGCTATTTAGTGATTTTTGTAAATCATTTTCGTCATGTAGGGAATCAAGAATAAGTTGATAGCGACCATCGACGATAAATGTTGGAGTTGCATCAATACCAAAGACGCTACTTAGCTGTGCTTCTTTTTCCGCTTGTTTTTTTATGGTTGGTTTGTTGAAGATCGCAGCTACTTTCTTGCCATCAAAAGTAGTTTGTTTGTTCAACCAATTCAACAGAGTTTTTTCATCATTTAGCTGAAGATGCTGTCGAATAATTGCATCGAAAATAAGAGGATCAGCTTGATTTCCCAAATGGCTTTCTTGTACAGCAATATTCAGTCGTACTAGATTCATGAAAACCGGTCCCCAATACACATGTATTTTCCTTAATACTGCCTGATTTGGATCGAGTTTTTTTGCAAAATCTTCAACCAGGGGTTCAAAATGTTGACAATGAAAGCAGTTATAGGCAAATACTTCCACTACTTCAATTTTATCAGGATGTGCTGAAGGAAAAGGTTTGCTTAGTTTTTTATAATCGTTTCCTTCGTGTAAGGGACGTGCTGCTGCTAAGCCCATTACCATAGATAATAATAAGATAAATAAATAGGGACGTTTCATGGTCTGTCAAATCCTCAGATGGCTGTATTGATCGAAAACATATGCTCATGTGGTGCTTAAATAATGCTTAATATATTATATCTACAATTTAATCC